>WLWD01003029.1_pt1 | contig 94315 bp, 66 predicted proteins | sample 6712731 | NCBI WGS metagenome assembly WLWD01 (sample SAMN12718690, study PRJNA576275) | sponge metagenome | isolation source: marine sponge | host: Mycale hentscheli | place: New Zealand: South Island, Marlborough, Capsize Point | collected 2014-11-01
TTCTTTGTTTGTTAACTAAAATTACAAAAACTCTGGCTTATTTTTTTTTATGTAGCCAGTGTTTGTGTCATGAGTACTTGTAATAATTTTTCAGAATGGCTTAACATTAATGACTACTATTACTTTGGAGATTAAGGTAAAGAAATTCTGTTTGATTACTAAATTAATGCTCTACTGCTAATACTGTTATGTAATCCTACAAAACGAGCCTTAAAATATATTGTGTAAACCTAAGTAGACAGGCTTGCTCACCATCAGTGCTCAAACACATCATTTGTGTATATCTATCTAAACTGGGTACATATGAAAGGCATGGGCAGTCTCCACTGCTCAAATAGCAGATTTTTAGATTAGCTCTCAGCTTCATTTGTTACTACAGGACCAAGAAAGTTTTTACAAATGCAACTAGTGGTTTGCTATGACATTGAAACTGCTTAACCAGAATTAATTACAAAAAAGTCAGGCCATTTTATTTAGTATGTGAGTGCTTGTTGCCAAGAGGCAATGGTGATTAATCATAACTAGTGATGTGCTTGAGCACAAATGGCGAGCGAGCCTAAAGACTATACTATTTTTATATGAATGATTTTGACTTCTAACACTGAAGCTACTGAAAATAAGGTCCAGTTTTTAAATTTAACATACAGGGTAAAGGGATTTCAGTGCCATAGAAACAACTCTCTGCAACTGCTTGGAAAGAAAACAACAACAACAAAACAATACACGTTATTTAATAGTTTTCTTTGTGATATTCTTTAGCTAAGTAGTGGTTGTAACACACAATGCTTTGACACAACTGGAAATGCACCTACACAGACTTACCTTCGCGGTAGTAGTCTAGTGGACAATGTATTTTCAATTAAATACTGTTGCGCACGGCTTATAACCATGACAAAAAGAGCGCATTGACTTACCACCGCCACTAACTCGAATAGAAATGGAAGTCCCTTAAGTTTTCAAGTTTGAACTGCACCCGCAAAAGAATTCAAAACGGTAAACAATTCAATTTCTAGGGTGACACGGGTACTGATCGATAAACCAGAGGATTCTGTTTAGTGCAATTTGGGACGGGGTCGACCACATAACTAACACAAAAACGCGAGGGTCAAAGTACAAAATGACATACATACGTCCATACATATATCTAAACTAGTGGTGTGCTTGAGCACAAATGGCGAGCGAGCCTGATAGTTAGGTAACATATAATGTTACTATGTTTTAGCTTACTTCATGCAAACACTATAATAGGGAGTTTTCGTCACGTGCATTTTTATGACGTAATTTCGTAGTGGTGTACAGGTGGACCGCTCAGCTTTTGAATGGCTTCTTTAGTGTCGTATTGTGACCGACTTCCAGTTCAAGCCAAGACTAGATACCAGGAGAAAATTAGATTAATAGGTTCATTGGATCCCTTCCTGCTTCCTGCTAATCGAGGTTTAGCCAATCTATCAACACTGCCTCCTGTGGAAGCTAGTGATATAGTATCATACTTAGTTCTCCAGACTAGTTTCTTGACAACTAGGCAATATAAGGCTTATAAATCATTAGAATCTTATAACCAATTTGTGAATGGATGGGTGAAGGATGTAGAAGCTTGGAATACTCATGGAAAAATTACTGTCACTGGTCGAGTAAGTGGTTAATTATTTATTAAATCATTTTGAATGATGAATTACTTGATTTGTAGGTGAGACACTCCCAAAGATGTAGTGACACACCATTGAGTTGCTGGATCATTTGTGAGTCAACAGGAGAAATTAGTTGTGCCCATTGCAACTGTATGGCCGGTTTAGGTGAAGCATGCACACACATAGGAGCAGTATTGTTTTATTTGGAAGCGTCTACTAAGAGAAGTAGTGAACAATCATGCACTCAGTCAAAATGTCAGTGGCTTATTCCAAGCTACCAAAAAGAAATACCATACCTGCCCATCAAAGATCTTGATTTCTCCTCGGCAAAGAAAAAACATAAAGCACAAGCCACTAGTACAACAAATCAGATGGATCCGAAGAGCAAACAAGAAGGATGTAGTGTGAGTAAACCTGATAATTTTGAAATGAACTCTTTTTTCAAAAAATTAAGTGAATCTGAAACAAGGCCAGCAATTCTTTCTATAGTTTCTCCATATTCTGACAATTACATTCCCAAAGCGGTTCAACCTAATTTTCCTAAACCGTTACAACAGCTATATGATGAGAAGTACCTTAAGCTCGATTACTTACAACTATTGGCTGTCTGTGAAGAAAAAAGTATCATACTCACCAAGGAAATGGCAGTAGCAGTTGAGCGAGATACCCGAACACAGAGTAGTTGTAATCTATGGTTTACATACAGAGCCGGGAGAGTAACTGCCTCAAGAATGAAGGCAGCTTGTCATACGGACCCAACCAATCCTTCCCAAAGTTTAGTTAAGGCAATATCTTATCCAGGACTTTTTAAATTTAACTCTAAATCTACTTCATGGGGCTGCAAACATGAGAAGCAAGCTCGTCAAGCTTATCATGGAAAGATGTTAGAAAGTCATCATAAATTCTCTGTTGCTGATGCTGGACTGACAATTAACCCTGAATGGCCATTCTTAGGTGCATCTCCAGATGGTGTGGTAAACTGTCACTGTTGCAGTAAAGGAGTGGTAGAGATAAAGTGCCCTTACTGCCATCGCAATGATGACATAATCGAGTCGACTACGGATAAGAAGTTCTGTCTTAAAAAAGGTGCCAATGATTCTTGTTTTTTAGACAAAAGTCACTCTTATTACTACCAGGTGCAGACTCAAATTTTTATTTGTGAGGTAGAATATTGTGATTTTGTAGTCTGCACCTTTCCTGAGAATCAAGATGAACCAAATATTCACATTGAGCGGCTATATGCTGACAGTGAATTCTGGTCTGTCTGTATCAAGAAATCATCGGAGTTTTTTTAATCTGTGTATTCTACCAGAACTTGTAGGGAGATGGTATTCTAGACCTATTTCATCAGGAAATGTAGCAATAAACTCACCAGAACCATCTTCAGATATGATTAAAGTCTATTGCTATTGCAAGCAACCGGAGGATGAGCGACAAATGATTGCATGTGACAATCCTGCGTGCAGTATTGAATGGTTTCATGTAGACTGTTTAAAAATAAAAACTGTTCCAAAAGGGAAATGGTTCTGTCCTAATTGCAGAGTACTTCCTGAATTTAAAATAAAGAAGAAGAAAGGAAACTAAATTTTGTAGTATCATTGTGTTTGCATTTGTACAATTTTTTTAAAATAATATATTTTGAAGACACAAAAATAATATGGTCAATTAGTTAAAAGACACAAGTGAGTCACACACATTACAAAGAGAACAACACACACGAATAATTTTATCAACATGAGGGCAATCTTGATCAGGTCTTTTGGTGACATATTCCACAGGCAGAGTTCCCTTTAAAATAGCATACTTTTGACGTACAAGCCCTATTACACGTTCTACGTGAATACGCACATTGGCAAGGGTACGAGTGTTTTCTACCTCCAATGCATCAAGCTGGCTCTTTCCTTTAGTGAAAGCTGGAATATGTAGCCTTGCTTGCAACATCCCCACACTGTCTGAAATATTAAAACCTCTATCGGCTAGAACTACATCTCCAGGAAGCAGATTATGTAAAAAGCCACAGAATTCAGTTAGGTACTTGTCACTTACTCTCCCTCCCCATGCCTCTGACACATATGAAATAGTGCCTTGGGGTGTGATGCCTATCAACACCTTGACAGTATTGTGGTGTTTATACGTGGACCATGTAGCAGCTCGAGCAAGTACGTTGGATGGTCGATCAATAAAAACTTCAAAACAATCGATTATGACAGTAACACTTTTTCCAAAATTCTCACGAAAACACTGAGGCATCGTCTTCCACAAGCTCTCACGGTCAGGCCATTGTACCAAAAAACTCAATCTGACATCCATTATAGAGAGCCACTTAGCAAAAATACGAGAAACAGTTGACACAGGCAAATCAAATCTGTAGGCAAGGTCTTTAAGAGGAGGATTCAGTCTCAACTTCACAAAAGTTAGCATCATCTCCTGAAATTGTGTCAATTTCGTACCTCTAGATATCTGAGGCGCACAAAACTCAAAAACAGTTTTCAGTATGCTGTAGGATGGTAAGCCTGTATAAAACTTGACCATTTCATCATTACTCTCCAATATCTCCTCACTAAATTTGTGGTTTGCTAACATTCTAGTTTCCAGTTCTTGAATCTGTTTTTTGTAACTGTCTATATTATCCAGTATTTGTGAAGTAAGTTCAGTCTGTGTACTTGCCTCTGCTGTACCAATCTCTGCACTACTATCACTGCTACTAGCTACATTCTCCACTAGATTCCTCTGGACCTCTCTCTGCTTGGCTCTCTCCCATCTCACTTTTGCTGCTTGTGCTTCATTCTCACTCCTCTCTTTACTGTTTCCCATATTTAGAGTAGGCAACCAGTCTGGATTCATGGTATCTAAAAGGTTAGCTGGCTTCCCCGATACGAAATGTCTGGAACATATTCTGTCATTTATCAGAATTTTTTCGGTTAAGTCTGCCCTTCCAATAGCTGACAAAAAGCCTAATCGCCTCTTTCTGCTTAGCTGTTCACCTTTCTCACCTTTAGTTTTGATTATCTTAGGTATTCTGTAGAATGATATGTCTTTGTCCCGTCCAGATCTCTTGGAACAACCAAAAACAACACATAGGACCATTGTCGACTATCACGCACCTGTACACCACTACTTCGAGTCACGTGAGCGCGGGCGTACGATGAAAACTCCCTATAGCAGTTATGACATTTGATTTCAGCAAACAAATACAAAATCACTCTCTTACCTTATTAATGGTAACTTTTGTATATCAAACATCAACCATTCTGATAATCTCAATCACCAGTAACTCTTGAACAAGCTCTCAGCTACGATAAAAAATAAACCAGTGTTATTATTTGTAATTTTAGCCAACAAATATGGAATTACTACTTACATTCATTCTTGAGTATGATAACTTCTGTAGTATCAAATTGAAGTTACTTTGACCATCTGAATTACCTTGAATTCTTGACAACAGCTCTCACCTACAAAAACAAAAGACAATCAATTTTAGCACACAAATACAAACTTACTTTCTTAACCTCATTTTCTTGAGCAGTGGTAAATTTTGTAGTACCAAATTTGAGCAATCTGACTATTTAAATTTACCAGTCACTGTTTGATAGCTCTTAGCTACAAAAAAGAAAGGCCAGAGTTAATTTTGCATATTTAGCTAACAAATATGGAATTGGTACTTATCTCAGCTTCCCTCGAGAAGTAGTAGCTTCCATAGCATTAATACTACGGCATTCTGACTACCAACGGCTCTTGACAACCAACAACCGGCACTCTCGTATCCCCCCATAAAACGGCGAAGTTTTGAAATTAAGTATGGAAAAGGGTCTTCAATGCCATAGTAACCTGTCGAATCAACTTTTTGTGTCTTGAAAACAAGCGTTTTAGCAGGAGGAATTCTCATACTTTGGAGCTTAAGTATAAGTAAGGTTTGCTTAATGCTGTAGTTTGAGAATAAACTGGAGTCAAGCCTAAATAGCCGTGTTTTTAGGAGAAAAAAGTTCCCCGCGCGTGCGTTTAAAGAGCATACGTACCATCCATACATACATACATATATACTAGTGGTGTGCTTGAGCACAAATGGCGAGCGAGCTTTAAACTACACTGTTGTTACTCAAACTACTAAAATTAAGTTTTTAATTTTTATTATACGGTAGGTGATTCAATGCCATAGTAACAGCCAAACTATATTGTTATAAGATTGATTTTAACATTAGAGCTACTAAAAAAAAATTACTTATAAGGAAATCAATGCAATAGTAACCAGTCCCCCCAACAAACTGTTCCAATCTAAAAAAAAAAAAAATTGCAAGAGAGGCTAAAAATCAAAACCAAGGGAGCCACCATTACTTGTGAGAAGCTGAGGTAAGTAGCTATATCAATATTTGTGATAGCTAAACTAGAGGATTCTGTTTACTGTACTACTAGAGGTATAAACCCAAGAATAACCATAGCACAATTAGATAATACTATCATGTAAAATTATTTGGTTTAGCTACTATCTAGTGACTTTATTCAGTTAAACATATTACCTCCACAAATTCTTGAATGAAATAGATATTGAGGTAAAAAAAAAATACTATTAAGATATTAAAAAATTTAATTTATTTTTTTAGTTCATAAATAAGTTGTGCATAATATTAATTTAATTAAATTTGGAAAAAAAAATTAAAAGATATACTGTTTTCTCCTCTCCTCAGCTCTGTCCTTCCTCTATTATATCTCCAGTTATGTCTTCCAAATCTTCTTCCACTCCCACTCCTGCTGTTTCCTCTTCCTCTTCCTCTTCCTGCACCACCACTTCCACTTCTTATATCACCTCTTCCTCTTCCTGCACTACCTCTTCCTGCACCACCGATTCTGCTCCCTGAATCACCTCTTGCTCTTCCTGCACCACCTCTTCCGGCACCACTGCTTCCTGCACCACCTCTTCCTGCACCACCACGGCGTCCTCTTCCGGCACCACCACGGCGTCCTCTTCCGGCACCATCACTCCTGCTTCCTGCACCATCACTCCTGCTTCCTGCACCATCACTCCTACTTCCTGCACCATCACTCCTACTTCCTGCACCATCACTCCTACTTCCTGCACCATCACTCCTACTTCCTGCACCATCACTCCTACTTCCTACACCACCTCTTCCTGCACCACCCCTTCCTCTTCTTGCACCACCTCTTCTTGCATCACCCCTACCTCTTCTTTCACTACCTCTTCCTGCACCGTCTCTGTGTTCGTCACTGCCACCCATGGTTCTTTCAATAATGGGGGGGTTTCTGGTGTCCATACTTCTACTCTCAAAAAAAAAAAAAAAAAAAAAAAAGAGAGTAAATTATCTTGCTATGGTTAATACTCTAATGAAAGTTAGCAGCTTGCTAAAAAAATACTGCCTAACACTAATTCAGTGGTAATAAAAATGTAGCTGTACATAACGCAGTAAATAAATATTAAATTTTGCATTATCCACCCCTAATACTGACCTTTCCCTAGACACTTCATTATTTTCATTAGTTTCCCTAGACACTTCCACATTTTCATTAGTTTCGCTGGCCACTTAATAATCACAGAGAATCAATCATGAAGCATAAAATATAATAGAAACTTACTTTCAAATTCAATCTACAAGAATCTTTTTTTTTTTAATGAAAGTAGAATGATGGATAGTGCATGCAGTTACAAGAGCTTTATATGGACAGTAGAATAGTAGCCCACGTGCTAAACACTGTGGAAAATATGTCTTGGCCACCTCTGCAGCTGTATTATTGTGCACTACACAGCATTCTCATGCAGCTGCAATGTTAAGCTCTGTTGTGTATGCCAAATGACCATTGCTCCAACACTCATTTTGGTGTGATGTGAAAGGTCAGAGAGAGAACACTTATGAGGTGAGTTCAATTATAACTCAACTATACAAATCAGATTTATCAAGTATACCTACAATATCAAGCTAACACCCCCTGTACACTGCTACTGTTATGATCAATAGTTGTAGTGGTGGTTTGACTCAAGGGGAAATACACCCCTGCCTGCATAGTCTCATAGTGTGAAGTGAAATCTTAATTGAGACTCTTATTAGGTTGCTGGTCAACACAACTAAACAGAGATTAACTTTCACAGTTTTTCTACTACACTACTAACAGCTGCTTTAAGACAATGTAGTACATTTCACATGCACTGACTATTACAATTCTCAATCAGCTGCAATTTAGAGGCTGAATGACCTCTTAAGCTGAGTGATGACCAGTGGCTGACCTCACCATGCATAGCTTGTGGCAAGATGACCTCTTGAGCTGAGTGAGCTGTGGCTGACCACACTATAACTAGTGGCAAGATGACAGAGACCTGAGTGATCTTGACTACAATTAGCTGATCTTCACATAAAATACTTGCACAAAAATAATAAATAGTTTCTATATTTCTCCCTCTCACTAAACAAATAAACAAAATCTCCCTAAAAAAATAATAATAAATGAATAAATAAATACAAATAAATAATTAAATGAATACAAATGGATAGGTAAATAAGAAAAAAAATTCTGAAAAACATAATAAATAAATAAAAACAAAACTGGTACTATATATTATATTATCCTTCACACATACATGTAGTTTATTTTTCATGTCTTAAGAAACCAAATTAAGGAAAACTATCCAGTCTCATCACACTTCAAGAATCTTAGAATATTTATTAGAGAACATTATTATGGCCTCTAATAAATACTTCCAATGGTACTAAAATTATAACTTAGAATTCACCTTTTAGCTGCAATTGGAGCTACATTCTCCAAACAGCTGCAATTGGAGAGCTTTATGACCTCTAGTGCAGAATGATCCACTACCAGACTAACCTTACTACTATAATTAGCTGGGAAAAAATAATTCCTCATACAAGAAAGCACAAACACACAGACACAAACATACAGATTGTCAATTTTGCTCTTTCTTGCGAAACGAATAATAAAATAATACATGTACATTGAAAAAAATATGGACATAACTTAGAGATACAAACTGTGGTTATAGCTGAACCTCACATATTTACACCTCGACCACAGACCACACTAAAATTGGTCATATTGTCCTCTCACGTTATACAAAGTACTCCCCTAATTCTGACCCAAATTAAATAATCACTGAAATTACATCTATGCTGTGATTGTTTCATCCTTATTAGGAATCATCAGTATGATATAATCAATATGAAGTCATGGGTGATAATGTACTATAATAATCTATATGACAATGTAGCGGAATAATTATTAAAATATTATAGGATACACCCATAACTTGATAATGATAAACATAGACAATCGCCATTATTTAGTGTGTGCATTTTTATGGTGATCGTCAAACTTTCCTTACCTGTTATATGCTCATTATTCTTGATGTTCAGTTGGTAAAGCAGTTCAAATAAATAAGGTCTTACTTTTAAGTATTTTTTAAAGCTAATGCTTAGATTATCTACAGCAATGACTACTGCACAATCTGAACATTGTTGGAATCATGACATTACATTTGCAGACTTTGTGCACATAGTGGAGTCACATAGAGTGAAACCACAACCATTGTGGTAACTGTGTACCACAACATCACCAGACTCACATAGGTGAGAACTTGGACATTTGCTGTCTCTGAGGACTATAGCATACAGTCATGATAGTTTGCCACTCACTGGGTGGGAGTATTGGCTCTGACTTGCGGCATTGGTTCACAAACACCATATCAAGTCGCCCAACAAGAACAAAATTGTAACAGGTCAGAGCTGGCTAGGTGCCGACTACAATGCTACTGTTCAGCTCAGTGTATCATAGATACATATGTGCTAGAAAACGTATTATAACTCTAATCACTCGTGATCTAAAAATAACAGGTATTTCAGTGGGTTTTGAAAAGCTTGAGTACAAGGAACAGTGCCGCTGATCTAATGAGAAATTTGATAGGCATATTTGAAGGGAAAAAAAACTAAATCAGTGTAAAAACTGTGTGGGTGATTTGACTGTGAACCTCACACGTTGAAATTTTATGCTGGATAGCAACATCTGCCTCATCAGTTAGAATGTCGGCATCAATGGCTGATGTAGTTACAGGCAATTCAGTGGGCTGAATAATTTCACATGGCATTATTTTATTGTGCAAGGATTCTAATCTTTTCTCTTCACGCAGTCGTTCACTGTGACGACGGCCACTGGCTAGATTGGCTACTCGCTGAAATGGAAATGGGGGGACAAAGAGCAAGTCTTTCAACTCTCGAACACGCGAGCATGCAACAAACGTTAAGCCAGCTGAGAATTCTTTTTTTCCGACATCAACAACAACTTTACTTAGGGTCATACCTTGGCACTTGTGAATGGTTACTGCCCACGCTAGTTTTAGTGGTAGCTGAAGTCTGGAGCATGGCTTATTGGAAGACAGCCACATGCGTCTCAATGGAATGATGGGGACTGATCCATCATGTAGAGAGGGGCCGTTGTATGAATCAAATCGTACTGTTACTGCTACAGGAAGACTTGGTGGAGATTCACCAGCACCATCATAGCAGACAGCCACAACTGTGCCGATTGCTCCGTTGACAAGACCAGCTTGCACACACAAGTTGGCAGTCAGCATCACTCTTGCTCCCTCTGCTAGGCACACTACTGGTTCTAGTCCGCCAGCATCATCAGAGGAAACATTGCTAGCTCCAGGTCCAGAATGAACTGCCTTGATCACTGCCACAGGTTGACCAATTGAACGCAATTTGGCAACATTGTACTCTGCCACTGCAGCTGTGGAGGGGAACAGATGAATAGCATTATTAAACACTGTTGGGTCATCAATTTCAGTTAAAGTTTGCTTCATTAGTTGCTTCCAGTCTGCAACTGACAACTCCCCATTTCGCAACCGCAACAGAATACCACGAAATAATTTTTGAGCCTCGTTTTCACCAGCTTGCCTCATCACTTGATCAAGAGTTATGGCATAATTGAATTGGTGATAATTAACACTGCCAAGGTCTGACAACTCTGACCTTGATACTGTTGTGTACAAGGGCAAATCCATAACAGGTGGAAGTTGTCCCCAATCTCCAATGAGTAGGCACGAGCACCCACCAAATAATTCATTGGACCTGCAAGTTAAATGAAGAGTCAAAAGTCACACACTGACATTCACAATTTAATGACTACTGCTTACCGATGGGGGAAAGCTTGACGCAATCTGCGATCCATCTGACCAAACAGTTTCCTGCCCACCATCGACATCTCATCTAGAATGATATAAGAGACTCTATCCAGTGATTCTTGGAGACTGTGAAGACTTTGCCCTTCGAGGTCTCTAAAGTCACCTCGGACTGGGATCTTCAACAAGGAGTGCAGTGTGTGGCCATGAACATTGTAAGCTGCAGCTCCAGTAGGAGACATAATACAAAGTTTCTCTCCCAACAGCTCATGCAAGCAACCAATCACGATTTTCCTGTCCCCGCTGTTCCAGATACTATCACTTTCAGAGGCTGTTGCTGATTCTGACAGCTAAAGTGCTTATTTACAAGATCAAATGCTTCTAGTTGCTTTCCTTGCAGCTTGCTGGAGTCCACCTTTATGCTAGTCGCTGACCACATATCTGCACATTGACGCAGTTGTGCCACAAAAGAGGGCATTTCACCCACATTGTCATATTGCTTTGCTGCAGCTGTCCAATCAACTTTGTCACATGAGGCTACAGCAGAGGCTCCCATGCTATGCTGGTGACCACACAGCAACATCCAGTCTTGAAGGGTGGCAACTGGATGGGAATCATCTTCGTCAGATTCATCCTAAAATCACAAGTAATATAAATCACGTGAGCAAAATTAATACTATCATCCCTTACCTCATTGTGGGAACATCTTTTCTCCTGTGCAGTCTCCAGCCGCTGGATGTCATCAGCAAGTGAAGTCGGAGCATTTCCTGATTTTAAAAAACAGGCATAAGCATCCATGTAACGATCATTTCCAGCTAGCAATTGTTCGAGTTGACGAAAAGACTGGTGCAGCATAAGCTTTTGCTTGCAGTATTGCTCGTAATTTGGTCCATCTGGATCTGATGAGCAATAAGGACGTGGAATAACCAGCACTTCCTTTTTTCTGAGAATGACTGAATCCCCTTTTTTCTTTGGGATCTTGTACTTCTCAACAAATTTCAGCAGCGTAAGTTGATTGAAATCGCCTGTATCTGGGCGAGTACAGTATTGATCCAGCTGGGATTCCAGAGTCACTGGTTTATCTTCTTCAAGTTTGTCATCCACTTCTCTAGATCCATCCAAACTGAGGACCACAAAATCACGAGATGATTTAACCATAGGAAGCATGAGGAGGAGATGGCATGTTTCTTGAGCGGAAAAGTCTCTCTCGCCAACAGTGCTTGTAAGCAGTTTCTGCACAACCTTTAAAGGAGTACCATCATCATCTACACTCTTCATGATGTTGCGGTACACTTCCTGTAAGGCTGTGGATCGAGGCTCCGATTTGGTAGCATACTTGGACACGTACTTGGTAACTTTCTGTCTGGACACCACATACTGCATATCCACATTGGCCCTCCAGGCTGACAGCTGCACTGGGTTATACCCATTCAGCAAATTGTCATTGCGCTTGGTCAGTACCACTGGTTCTCCATCGTCTTGAGAGGTGACACATGTGACGGGTTGCAGTGGCTTAGGAAAGCCAAATCTGCACTCCTGCTTGCCCTTCTTTTTCTTCAGGCAATACGATGTGGAGCACCTAGTGTGCCTCTGGCATGTGGCAATCAAGTCTACAAGGTCCTCCCCCATATCAGTCACTTCTCCATAGGACCTGTTACATACATGTGGATTGGTTTTTGGTTGTGGAACCACATTGTGCATGTTGCTTCCATCTGCAGGGATGCCAGGATTCATGGTGCTCACCAACTCATCCACATAGGCAATGACTCCATCCACAGAGTCCAGCAGTTGTGAGGAAGAGTCACATGTAAGCAGCTTTTCTGCATCAGGAGCACTGGGTAGCCAGGCCAACCCATGCACATGTGGACTTCCACGATGTTGCCATTCAAATCTCAGCCAGTAGTCTGTGGCTCCGAGGAGATCAACATAGTACATCTCCACAATTTAGTGATTCTCTCATAAAAGAACCAATCAGCAATAGCCGGATTATTGTTGACTGCTTTGCTGCGACTTGAGCTGCTTTCAGGATTGTCCTTGCAGATGAGACGAGCCAGTTCTGGCCACTGGCCATCAGCAGCACTGTGAGTGAAAAATATTGTCGGCAGTCCCAGCTTGTCAATCATGGCTATCAGGCGGATCCTCTGCTTGAACCAATACTGCTTAGTTCCACGAAGATTGCAGGCATAGTGCAACACTTTTTTGGTAAATTGCTCTCCCCCACAGTCGACAATACTTTTTAGTTCATCGAGTGACAAATGTGCGTCTTTCGGATGTTGTTTGATGTACACTCGACTTGCCTGAAGTGCCCGCCATCGCATCTCTGAATTGAGTGCAAAGTATCGAAAGCGAGGGTGTGTTGCAAACCTGGCATCATCATATTTCATGAGGTGCTTAAAGTAGTTGCCTACTGTCACTGCACGCTCACGTGGGGCCAGAAAATCACCTGCTCCCGTAGGAAACAGAGTGGGGAAAGCACAGGACATGTAACCTTCCGCTACAAACTCATTCACTGGTGCATCGGCTAGAGGAGGCCAAGATACAGTAGTTGAAGGCATTTTTTTCTGCTTTTCTTGAATTGAATGTTTGACTGTATCTAGTTCAGTCAACTTTGGAGCGGCCATAGGAATAAAAGATTCAGTATCATAATCTTGTTCATCATGATTTTTTAGTAATGCACCATCTTCCTCATTGCAGGTAGAGGATTTAATACCGGAGTGGTTGGATAAATGTCCATCTTCTGGAAGTTCATTCAGGGCAGTGTAGTCAATGTTGACTTTGCGATAGTACTTGTTGTGCTGCTTCAACCACAGGAGTGCATTAAGCACAACTGCCCTTCTAACTTTGAAATCTCGATGAGAGTTGTCTGAGCCCTTTTTCCTCACAATCAGTATATCTAATTCCTTGGGAATTCTCGGCAGGCTGGTGGCAAAGGCCGTGATGTCTTGCGGCAGGTTAATGACATGACCTTTGTAGCCATACTGTCCATGAGGTAGGCAATAAGCAGACATTATAGGAATCACTAATGATATCAACATTTCTTCCACTTGTGACAACCCCTGCAAAATAATAATGTTACATAAAGTCTATATTGTGTTAATTGTAACATTATATAGTATCACAATAATTGCTAATATTGCCAAAAAATATATTAGTTTTCATTGCTTAAATGGTCAATAAAGTGTGACCACATATAAAAAAGAAAAAATTCTGACTTAATTAATAAAAAAATATTTGGTAAAAATAAATGTGAAACAAAGTTGGAAATAATATTAAGCAATAATAATAAAAAACAAATACATGGTCCAGGGGCTGATCCACTGCTAATGACAGGGAGGGCCCAAATATATTTAGGTCAAAATTTATGAAATTTAATACAGTATGTAAATGATTTGTACAACAAGGTTAAAGAGCATACGTACCATCCATACATACATACATATATATAACATATACCCGATTTTGCATTATCCACCCCTAATACTGTCTCGCTCGCTACGCTCGCTCGCCAATAATGGGAAAACTGAAGAACATGCATAATTATGTTTTTTTTGGCCAATATTGCAAAAACATCTCTGGCATATTTTTGTAGCTAGTGCTTGCCGTCTAAATGGTTTAACATTAATAGCTACTACTACCTGTAGATAATGGTAAGAAATTAATTCTGTTTGATTACTAAACGTAATGATCAACTGCAATATACTCTGTAGTCATCATCAACTACGAATGTAGAAGTTGATTTAAATTATAAAAAGTTTTTTTTATGCAACCTAATAGTTAGTCAGGTTTGCTTGCCATTCGTGCTCAAGCACAACACCAGTTTATTTACTTGCTTATTTATAGGGTACTGTGACCCTTCTCATTACCCATACCACTAATCACGTAATAACAAGCATCTTTATACAATACTAAAGTAATGAACATATCTATGATTCAGTAATGAATGACATACTTTGAAAGGGGAGTTAGCTTAGGAGCACCTAAACAACTGAACTTGTATTTAGTCTGGCAGACCTAACCGCACTATTTCTCTTCATCATCATGGAATGAGTAGGTCAACTTAGAACATTTCAATATCAACAACTATAAACAATAAATTATGTTGAGGGCTTTTGCTTATCACTCACTACAAAGCTAGACTAATCACTTGCCATTTGTGCAAAAGCAAACCACTAGTTTACGTATATTTTTGGACATACTATGTCATGTTGTGCTTTGACTCTCGTGTTTTTGTGATTGATTAGTGGTCAACCCCATCACAAATTCCATTAAAAATGCTTTTTTTAAACGATCGGCACCCACAAATCCAAAGAAACTTAGAGTTATCAAGTTCTAAGATTTTTTCACATTTTTCCTTTTCTTTTTTCTTGACCCCTTAAGATGAGAAAGTATCTATCAAATTTAGAGTTGTTTACTACTTGGAAAAAGGCTGTTTCGAATATGATATTAATGTTGCCAGATGAAGTTAGGTCTTACAAATTTATTAGCACAGATGACGAGCAAGCCACTGTGCACAAGGAATTCAAAAGCTTTGTAAAACTAATACTGACACTGTCAGCTCCTTACACAAAGCGTCGAACTACTAAAACACAGCTAAATTTTAGAAATTGCTTATGGGAAAGGATTTTAATGTCATAATATCCATTGGCAGAAATTATTTGGGACTTAAAGAAAAATATAAAGAATTTCTACGAAGTATTCACACGGTTTATAGCCTAACCCTAAATAAGATTTGCTTGCTAACTAAAGAACAGGGAGGAAGCCTAAGAATCAAAAATATCTTTAACTAAGCAGCAGAAACACACAATACTTTCTCACACATGGTGATGCTTTATTTGGTCAATGCGCGGCTCCTTATAGCTGTTCTCACTTGAATATTCATTGCATCCAATATGTCAAGTCACAAAGAAAATACAACTTGTGTTAGTATATCCAACGAGTAAGTGAAGTGTATCACAGGAAACTGTCATATCTGTATAATTAGTAAGCAAGCGAAGCAAGAGATAATAGCACATAGGTGTAGTGGAGCACATGGCAGTAGCTAATAATTTTAAAGTTAGTAATAATGCACATTATCACAATCTATTTCAGTATGGCTCTATCTGTGAAATACACTCTAGATGCACAGTCACCAATTTCCCCCAAACTTCAAATGGTATATGTTGGGGATACCATTCAGATTTACTGCATTATTGAAAATGCAGTTTGGGATAAAGACGGTGGACGGTTGCCACATCAATCAACCGTATCTGGCAATGTTCTTACTCTAGTTAATGTAACTTTTCAATATACTGGAATATACACCTGCATCAAACTTGGCATCGATTCCGCTGGTGCTGTTGTAGTGGAACAGAAGTTGTCTGCAATAGTATATGTTGGAGGTGAAATAAATAAACTAAAATATTATGAATTATTGCAATTTGACATTGAAACATTATTGTTCCGTAGCACTTTAGTAGTGAATAGCTGAGTGTTAATTATGTTTAGATGGAAATAATTGTACTAACTTTTATTGATAAGTAACCCCCCCCCCTCCCACCACCAAACTATTAAAACTGCACTGTATCTAACCAACCTATCAAGTATTGTTTTAGTTGTGAAGTCTATTACTGGTAATGTAATGCAAGTTAGCATGAGATTTACTGCTTACTTAGAACATAATTTTGTTTTTATATTACATACAGCATACTGTAGTGAATATATGTGGCAATATTATATTGCTTGTACCAATTAAACTTTTTAACAAACTTACTGTGAGCAATTTAGAAGACAATTCTTCTCCATCTTTAATAATTCAAGTATTATAATCTCTCCAATTAGAGATTTTGTTGCTATTAAAAAAATATTTCCTAAATTTTGGAAAAATGGGAACTTAAGATAGTAACAAGTCATTGTTTTATGGTCTTTGTTGCAGAATTATGTACATACACAAATATCTGTACTATATCATTGTGACTATTGCAATAATATGAACAGTCTCAATTTAATTCCTAAACTAACAATAAGGCGTAAGTATAGTTATTTTATAGCAGTATAAGCTTGTGTACCAGTTATATGACCAGTTAAATTTGATTATTGTACAGTAAAGGACATAACGAGCGTTTATCCCAGGCTTATCAAGACTTTTGAAAATACAGCAGCATATTTTCACTGTGATTCTGCACTCAAGGTCCAATGGTTTTATAATGAAAGAAAAATTCCATTTTCAAATGTAGTTCAAGCAGATAATAACTTATTAATCTACAGAAGTACCCTTGATAATGGTGGAGAGTATAGTTGCTATGGGATTGATCCAAAGTTAAAATTTTACTTCATAAGCAAAGTGTACTATATAGTGATTGGTGAGTTCTAAATAAGAATATGTGGGATACTTGATACATATATCATTATTACTATTATGTTAACATAAGCATAAATAACTAAGTAATTAAAATAGATTGCTAAAGTTGAGAATTTTTGTTTAAACTAATGACATTACAACTTGAACAAATTATTTGTAAAGTTTGTGGTTTTCACTAATTAAGTTTCCCCTTGAAATAACAGCAGTGAAAAATTAATTTAATTCAATCATGATTGCTGAATTTTCAGTTTTCATTACAGATATGATTTAGGTTTTGCTCTATGTAAAAGGGTTGGAGGAATTTCGCTGATAATTGTAGCAATCTAGAGGGTGAAACTCAAGGTATAGGGTGGTTAACTAGTGATAATTCTGAAACTTGCCACCATGGTTTAATTATTTTACCACAGTTACCATTGAAAATACCAAGTAATAATAATATACTATTGTTTTGAGCGGAATATGTCCAACATGAAACCTAAAATATCAATCATAAGAATGCTTCATTTGATTCTGCTGTCTTCACACAAATGTTCATGAGGTAGGTTCACAAGGCATTTTAATTAAATTAATTGTTCCAGTTCATTTTAGGCTGGGATAGAGTCATGTAGATAGCTTGTACAAATTAAAAAGAAACTTTTTTTCTTCATGGCTAGCAGGATCACGGCTTTCACTATAATAATTGATTATTCTTTCCTACTGCTATATTAAAAACAATTCTGTTAGCTATAACATAATTGACACATTTAAAAAAAAAAAAATTTTTTTTGAAGTGTGATATCACTTTTTTTGTGGGTGACATCTCTTTTTATGGCCGTTAATAAGCAACTCTATAGCACAGTATAAATTATAAGTTATTGTCTCAACCTGATAATTCAAGTTATAACCAAAGTCTGAATCAATTTTTTTGGTCAAATAATAATTATAAATTTTATAATAAAAGGCTGAATCATTATGTTGATTGTAAACTTCCTTTAATAAATCAGCTAATGAAAGAATAAGTCCAAGTAAGGTGGCTACTAAAAAAGGCAAAAGCATTGATTTTAAATGTCATGTTCAATTTTCTTCAACTCTACACTGGTTTTTTAATCATGGCCCCCTGCCAGATAATGTCAAACAGGACGGCAACTCTATTTCAATCAATAAAACAAAAGAAATTAACATAGGAATTTATGAATGTATTGGTAAAGCAGACAATAAACCATATTATTCATTATTTTCGGCAACTGCATCTCTAAATTTTAAGAGTAAGTCACCATAAATACAATATTTTTAAAATAGACTGGAATTAGTGTGATTAACTACAAGAATATACAAGTAATTATATTTTTATATGCTATAAAAAGTCAAATGACAGCAAACTGTCATGAAAATTGTAATGTATGCATACCATTTACAGAACTTTTGAACAAGTATATTTTGATTTTGCTCCGACACATCAATAATTTATGAAAACACGAAAGCTATAGCAAGAATTAATCAAAATGGAGTGGTATAGAAAATCATACTTTTTTTAATGATCAAAATTAAAACTTTAATAAAATTACAACTATCACATTCATTAAGAAGTACATGAGCATAAATGGATTGTAATAATATGGCTTAAAATTTCTTCATATATAGACTGTAAACAAAAAGGATGTAGTTCACACCAAATTAAGTGTGAATCACTTGTAACAATAGTCACACCAAAGTGTGGTGTGATGCGCACACCTCGTCATTCTGGTGTGAAGTACACGCCAAATTCAGTGTGAGTTCACAAAATTCAACACCATAGTCAGTATAAACTCATACTTAGATTAAAACTGAATTCTTTTAAGTTACATTGATTCTATCATTACATATCAAAATTATTTTCCAAAAAAAGATTGGTGTAATCCCCAATCTCATTAGTCAGAGGACCAAAATATTAGTCAACTCTCTTACCAGCACACAAGTGTACAATACATTTATAAGGTAGATTACACAATGATTTTTTTTCCTGCACATGAATATAATTAATGTTCAATAAAAGGTCCATGCTACTATCTTGAGTGTGTTGAAGTTTAGAAAATAAGTATTTATTTGATAAAGAAAAACACAGTCTACCTCCTAAAATGTTTCCGTCTGGCCCGACATTACATAGCTGGCCAAATATAGCATCTAATGAACTATAAACATTATAATGCATTATTCTATTGTTTAAATTGGTGTGACTAGGGGGTGTGGTTGAAATTATGCTTTTTTATGGAAGATACACTGATATATTTTTTTAAAAATGAGGAACATATTAGGTCTACTTATTGTCATGGAACATATTATCTACAAAATTATTTTAATGTCTTAACTATACCTATATGGAGTGGTAAGCAGTTTAGCTTCCTCCATTTTGTTGAACTATCACACAATTTTCTATTGTAGAGGAAAAGCTTAAAGGTGTTGTATATAATGAGCATGTAGCATCAAAAAAATGGAAAAATTTCTTTGAAAACGAATATTACGACCCCTATGGTATTGTTGAAGCTGACCTGGATATATCACAGTATGAGAGTATCAAGCTAGCCAAAAAAGGAAGGAGACATCTACGTAATAACTCTGAGGTTCTACAGTTTCAAAAGAGGAAGGAGTATTCAGGTTATTAATATTCTATGAATTTTTTTCTTGTTAATATTGACAGAAAGACTGAAAAAGTGATTACTTCATCCATCAATGATATCATTTACTGTAATGCTAATTATTCTGATGGAAATTTTAATTGCCAAATGTACATGTTTAAAATAAATAAGGTTATACAGATTTAATATACCTGCTTATTGGCAATGCTTGACAGGTAAGTTAATTATAACTAAACCTTAGAACAGTCATATTCCAACAAACTAGTTAAATAATAAATCATTAATTTTAAGGGGTGGCTAATTAACTAGTTACATCAGGTTACTGATGCTGATCCAATAAGTTAATTATAATAGTATTGAAATTTAATCTAATAGAGGCCATGGAAGAGTTTTTTGTCAAGCCTAAAGTTCAAGTTGCATTTGTTGGAGACGTTGTTCAAATTCATTGCAAGATATCAGAAAACTGGAGAAAAGAAGGCTCCACAATGCCACCTGCATACATTTTAAACAATACACTTTATATGTTCAATGTATCCCTTGCACACACTGGAATTTACACTTGTTTTACAACTGAAGAAAATTCCTTTTCTGCTGAGGTATTGGTTGGAGGTATGCCAATATCTATATCTATCTATCTGTAATCTATATTATTATTACTTATTGTATGAGTCACAGTGTGATATGGTGAAATATTTCAAGGCTAAGTTATTTTCAGGAGCCAGAGGCAAGTGAAAATAAGACTTGAGAGTGAAATATCTTGCCATATCACTCTGTGTAGTAAGTGATTAACTCCATGCTGGATATCTTTACTGAAGTACTAGGGTCTGTAACTCTTGATGTAAAATTGGTCATAAATCTCTCCCCACACACCAAGCTGATATTTAGCAGCTGCTCTGATGTGGTTAGGTAGGCATCACTAGAGAAAGGTAGCTGTAACCACCCAGGAAACCTGATAAAGGAGGCCCAGTTACTATAATACAAGAGCAATTGAGATAATATTGGCAATATTGTGTTATAACTCCAGTTATCTCACTGGTCAAGTACCTAAAAACTTTGTGAATATATCTAGCTTGGAATATTATTTATTGCAGCTTTGATATTTTTACTTGAATATTTCAGCATCACGCGAGCGTTCTGTATTCTCCCATATTGTACTGTTTATATTGTACGCTACTTGTAGCGCGCGCGTAGCGAGTAAATCAATGAAAATTGTATTGTAACCGGTTGAGAAAAATTTCAAAGAAGCAATAAATCACTTATCACACTCGTCGTACAATATGGGAATGATATTTTACTCTCACGCCACATTTTCACTCGCCTTTGGCTCGTGAAAATATTTTGCGTGCTCGTAAAATATTTTCCCATATTGTACTCTGACTCGTGCTATAAGTATTATACATAATATTTATATTATATATATAAATATATATATAATACTTATAGCACGAGTCTGAGTACAGTATGGGAAAATATTTTATGAGCACGCAAAATATTTTCACGAGCCGAAGGCGAGTGAAAATATGGCGTGAGAGTAAAGTATCATTCCCATATTGTACGACGAGTGTGATAAGTGATTTATTGCTTCTTTGAAATTTTTCTCAACCGGTTACAATACAATTTTCATTGATTTTACTCGCTACGCGCGTGCTACTTGGACCGTTCAATAACAAGCGTACAATATGGGAGAATACAGAACGCTCGCGTGATGCGGAAATATTCAAGAAAAAATATCAAAGCTGCAATAAATATATATATATATATATTTATATATTTTTTTGTTGTGTGATGTGAATTTTAATAAGTGTTATCATCTTAAATGTCAAAATGGTTGTGTAGCCATTATTTTAAGCTGTTCATTTCACCTTAGGTTTAAATCTTCAAGTCATCATCTTATATAGTAACAACTTTCCTCCAGGCATTTTAAACACAGCTAGCCTTACACTTGTTGTTGATGGTTTTTTCTGTTTTCTTTTTTCCTCTATTTGTTACATCCTTAATATTATTTTGAAGTCAGTCTTTACTTATGGGATTGCTCTACTTATATATAATGAGAATCCAAGTGTTAAAGTTAGGTAAGGATTGCCAGAAACCCTCTAAGGAGGCTCACTAGCTACAGCTACCTCATACACAATGCCTTTATCATCACTAACAATGATTTTATCCTTTTGAAGAGTCTCTTTGTTACTCTGCTTTCATTAATGTGTGCTTATTTTGACATAATATGATTTTTGTAGCAAAATATAGATGGTCCCAACTTGCACCATCTTAAGATTAACTCTTAATTATGATTAATTTTCCATCTCATAGAAAAGGTCCAATTAAACGGTGGGCTTATATTTTTTCTTAGTATTTCTCTCACTACTACAGCTGTGCTTGTGTAATAGAAATAGGGAATGAGACAGCGTCCATTTACTTCAACAATAGGGGATTTGCATGATGACATCACGTAACATCCTGCCACGCCCACCGATGGTATCACTGCACACCGTGTCCCATAGAGAATGTATTAGTTTTGCTGACCTTGTCTATTTTTTGCTGTAGCACCAGCCAGGCTGCACAGAGCTTCCAAATTACAGGGTGGTTAGATAACCATCACCAAATTTCACTCCCAGGAATTCCAATAACCTGGGCTTAAAATCCTAAACTATTGCTACCAGCAGTTAGTAAATTTCATAATAAAGCTATTCCTGTAATTTGGAAGCTCTGTGCAGCCTGGCGCTGATGCTACAGCAAAAAATAGACCAAGCGGTCAGCAAAACTAATACATTTTCTATGGGACACGGTGTGCAGTGATACCATCGGTGGGCGTGGCAGGATGTTACATGATGTCATCATGCCAATCCCCTATTGAATTCATAATAATATACAATAAAATAAATTTGCCCCTATTATTCCGAGTCAGCTCTTATTTGTATGCCCAAGATAAGTTGATGGTAGCATTGAGTGTTAGTGATTCTGCAGAGAATGTAAGACTCTCATAAAATGTAAGGCTCTAAAAAATGCAGCTATACTTACTATAGGTAATTTTTTGTGTGTAGGTTTGCAATTATATATTATTTTTATAAACAAGATTTTGTTGTGGTTGTTGTTGTATGTAGCTAGCTATAATATTGTCAATTAACTGTATACATGTTTTCACATAAAAGCAAATATTTATGCAATGTAACTTGTTTTGTATTTTCATCTTTCTCCTGTTAATTCATTTAAGCTGATGAATCATCCAAACATTCTCCAAAATTCTGTCCAATAAGCTATATATAATTAATCGTTGTAGTAATTACCCTATGCTACAAAATAGTAGATTTAAATATATTGTGATTAGTATTGATTAGTATTGTAATGCAATACTGCATTATATTTAAAGCTATCTTCGCTTATTTTCTATAGTGAAACAAACAGCCAAAGTTCATCCAAAGCTAATCAAGCAGTACCTGAATTCATCAGCTTATTTCACATGTGCTTCAGCATACAAACCACGATGGTTTTTTAACAGAAAAACAATACCATTTTCTAATGTAGTTCAGGATTCTAAAGATAATTTAGTTATTACCAAGAGCACCTTGAAAAATGGAGGAGAATATTATTGCTATGGTTACAATGACATCACAAGTCAATACTTTTTAAGTAGAGTATTTTATATATCCATTGGTAAGTACGAAATTGTTTTATCAGAATGCAACAATAATCTCTCCTTTTGCTTTGCTTTAAAACTATTCTGAGCGTCAATTTAACGAATCAAATTGTTTGCATAATCTATCTACTTTGTGTAATCATATCCTTTATTTATTATATTTTAACTTTAATTTAGTTGTAATGTATTTCTTTACAGTAAATGATAGAGTCAAACCACAGAAAGTTGTAGCTACAGAGGGTCAGGTTTTATCTATTAAATGTGAAACTGAAGAGGAAGCACATTGGTTTTTTAATCACCGTTCACTGCCATCAAATGTCGAGAAATCTCAAAATTACATAGTGATACGCAATATAGACCAGGACAGCATAGGAAATTATGAATGTATAAGTAAAGTAAATAGCCGGTTTTACTATTCATATTTTTCATATTTTTCAGCTACTGCTAAAGTAATCTTTAAAAGTAAGTTAAATAGGTACTTTCTTACACACTCACACACATATAATATATTATTATACTGTAGGTATTATATTCACGCTATAGAAATCTTCAACATTATTTTTAGATTAGTGGCAGTGACATAACTCACATTATCACATAGTGTTATCTCACTGCTATACTGGGCTATACTGTGCAAGCTCATTGCCCTAGTGGTTATAGTGCACAGATACTTTCCTCTAAGTGAAGCCTGCCAACCAGGTTAGAGCAGCTGCTAAAATATCAGCTGGGAGTGTGGGGACCCATTAGAGAATTTTACAGCCAACTTCACACTAAAGAGTTATCAACCCTGGTACAAACTACTTCAGAAGCTATCTAGCATGGAATACACCACTTATTACACAGAGTGATAAGGCAAGATATTTCACTCACAGGTGTTGTTTTTTTTCACGTGCCTCTGGCACGTGAAAAAATATTATCCTGCTCGTGAAATATTTCACCATATCACACTCTGACTCATGTAATAAATAATTATATCTGCAAGTCATACAGTATAATTGAGATATTAGATCCTCAAGTTTGGCTGTTTTCTATAAATTCCATGTTGTTGTTGTTGTTTTTTGGCATTGTATATAATTTTTACGTCTATGTTATGAAATTATGGGGTATAATTCTCCAAGTCTTCTGGCTGTGCTCGAAACTCGGAACATTGGTTACCATAATATCCAAGGCCAACAGGAATTAACTGTTTCATTACTCACCTACTGGACATGTTAAAAAATCACTAGCTAACTAAAAAGTGAAAATTATGACTCATATTATTTCTTTTATGAAATTATGGGGTATAATTCTCCAAGTCTTCTGGCTGTGCTCGAAACTCGGAACATTGGTTACCATAATATCCAAGGCCAACAGGAATTAACTGTTTCATTACTCACCTACTGGACATGTTAAAAAATCACTAGCTAACTAAAAAGTGAAAATTATGACTCATATTATTTCTGAAGGTGCAAAAAGAAGTTATGACTCATAATTCTCTGCATGCTATGGGAGAAAAATGTTTGGTGGGTAAAAATAACCACAAATGATTTTTTATGCTGCTTTTAGATAAAAAAAAGAAAGGACAAGTGTATGATGATGACGCAGTGCTAACAAAATGGAAGTTCTTATTTGGTAAAGATCTCTATGTTCCATCAGATATAATTGAGGCAGATGTTATCTTATCTAGTAAACACATGCGTACGAAAGGTGGCACTAAGCGTATTAAGAATCCTGCTCCAGCATCAAAACATAAGAAAAGCTTACAATTAGGTACGTGTTAAAAAAGTTTATGATACAATTACAATATTTATGTACACATAAAAAAAAAACACCAAAATAATATGGTGACATTTTTATTTCGACTGCTCTTTTCCTGAAGTATTCAGAATTAATAAATAATTATATAACAATGTGGAAGTTGGTACTGGATTTACAAAACTGAGGGCCAATGGCCCGAGGATAGTGTAAATCCTGTAACTAACTGAACAAAGGGGTACAACCGACTTGTACCTTGCATAGCGGATCGGTAAAGGGTCTGGCTCACGAGACTAACATTCTAGATGGGCAAGGATATTATATGGACATGCACTACACATTGTATATGAGACCAGCCTTGCAGTACATGCTAATTTCCTATATCATAGTGATACTGTAAACTTCTAGAAGGGATGAACGCTTTTTAGGAAATGGGAGCAAATATCCACTGTTACCTTCCATTAAATGTTGTACATAGGAATTACATTTCCTGCAAAAGTGATACTTAATTGTAAAGTGACTAGTGGGTTTTTCCTAGTGCATATGAGCTTGTACATTATTTCCTATGGATTCGGTCTTGCTTGTGACAGGGAAATAAATATATAAGCAGAGAAGAAAATATTATGATGGCCAAATTTTTCTAGTGATTCCGTATTGTTTATGTAAAGTAATGTAAATAAGCATAAAGATAAATTAAATAGTTTTGTAAATATGAGCACGTCAAATGTTTTTTTAAATATTAAATGTTGACTGTTCCTTTTTCTGATCATGTTGTTACACAGGACAAAAGATTGAAAAGGATAGTGGTAAAGACTGTACTTACACTAGGTCTATAATTTACTGTTCAATATTTTTTTGCTATATGAATGGACTGCAATAGATTATACTATGCATTATGAAAAATATTAAAATGATATTGACTACACTTATTTTTTACATGTATAAAAAAGTCTTATATATATTTTGATAAATGTAATTGGGATTTAATTGACATAGTGGACATAATTGTTAAGTACTCATCAAATTAAATACATAGTTGTCTGAACATGAAAGCGAGTAAAAAATTCTGTTAATTTTTAGATCTACTGCAATTGGAGAATCGTCCAAGGGTTCCTTATAAACAATATCGATTCCGATTCCAGCAGTGTCTAGTATTATCTGGTTAAAAACATAGCAGTAGTTGATCAAAAACTTCAGCCTTCTGCCTTGTGTTAAGTAATTGTATGTGTTGACCAAAGACATCGACAGTTTGACTTGTATTAAGCATTAATATGTGCATTTGTTAAGTTATAACTATTATGTGTGTTGACCAATAACACCAGCCTTTTGCCTTGTGTTAAGCACATCAGAGTATATTGGAATCTAAAGAGAAATAGCTATGACTGCCTATTTCTAACTGATGCGACATGCTGAATTTAAGTCAATTTTAGTGACACATTGGTAGATTATACACGCAAACAAGTGTCCCAAGAAAGTGATACGGGCGTGAAAAAAGAAAACTCTCATAGATACGTTCACAGATTTATGTTTACTAAGTAGCTAATGGTGCAAAGTATGGATATTATAATAATATGTGTGTACTTGTAAGTAATAACTCCAAATATTGTTTATTAGATAGATATACAGCAAAATGTGTTAATTAGATTGATATGTTGCCAATCTGTTTAGAGGTGGATCCAGGAGGGGAGCAAGAAGGAACAATTATAAGAACAAAATGTACAAATACAGGCCTACTGCATGCTAAATGCTATTCACTCATTAATTAATATTCAAGTTATGCACATGATCTAACTAAATCTTACCTAGATCTAACAATCAATCAAAATATTTTAATTTTCGTAAGTTTTTTTTTATTTAAATATATTGGGGCTCCTCCCGACCACTAATGCTGGATCTACTCCTGCTCTTGTATTTTCTCTTGATTAATTCAGGCTGTTATAATTTAGAATTTGTAATTTCTATTGTGAATATTCAAAGAAGTTACTTCTACTACTGTCAAAATAGTAACTGTGCATTTTGTTTGGAGTAATATATTATCTTTCTGGTGAAAACTCTTTGATTAAAGAAAACATTCATCAGAGAGGACTCTGGTTCAGTAAGTGTTCTTGTCAAATAGATATAAGTTTGCATCACCCTAAATGATCTGTCAGGCATAATCTAGCTGTTCCTAATGGTAGCTGATTTAGCAGCTGAGTCTTTCCATTGAATTCAAAATTTCTTTACAGTATATAATGTAATAATATTAGCATAAAAATTAAAATGGCTGCATTCTCTCTTCAGAATTATGAAGTGGAAATTGGTTTCCAATATACCTCCCCCAAGCAATTAGCTTGAATTGAGTCTGCTCTATTTATGGCATAATTGTATAAATATTATGACATGTATGATTATTTCTTCCTACATTTCAGGAATTTTATAAGTGAAATAACAGTAAAATTTGATAGTCCATGTTCAAATCACTACATGATAGAATAGTCAACACACCTAATAGTTAGAATTGGGGACCAGGATTTACATTTTAATAACGAAACAAACAACCTTCCTAAATTTTTAGCTTTTGGTGACTGGCATTCAGGCACACAAGTAAGCCTTTTGAGTGATCGTAATGCCCATTTCATATAGCTTGTTTGTAAACAAAGTCCTATCAAGATATTTGAAGATTCTAATTTGGAGTATTAACTTATGCAAATTTGAACTGTGACAAGGTGTAAAATATTAGAATTTAATATGTTCATCAAATTGGTCCTATAAACTTTAAACCTCAACTATGATTACTCATCTATAGTGACTAGAGTAGACAAACATTTCTTGTAATTACAGGGCCATGGGAAGCAATGGAAAGTGGGAGGGGGGGGGGCTAAGCAGTAATTCCACAGGGGAATCCCCATCTGATGATGTAACTGGTTTGTGAGCATTAGCTACGGCTATGAAGCTAGGTTCCTTATTTTCACTAGCTCATGGAAGTGGTGAACATGCTGGTGGAAGTGGAGATTGTTCTTCATACGAGTCAGATTGTGAAGTGTACAGTGAGTCTGACGTAGCTAATCTACCAACTCTGGACTCCAGTGAGAATAATCCATTAATTTAGTTTTTAAGTTTTTATCAATCTATAAATTTAATTTGGGAAAAATTCTGGGGGGGAAGGGCTTTAGCCCCCAAAGCCCCCCCCCCCCCCTCCGTGTCTACAGGCCTGAATTATAAATAATTAAGAATCAATTCCATGACATTTTGAGTCACAGGAACATAATCAATTGCTTATAATTTTGGAACTGACATGAAGGAAAAAAAAGATAACTTATGTAGTTGGCCGCCCCTTTTGCAAAGTATAAGCTATCTACAATTACAATTACTAACATGTATAATGTGTATAGCTAGAAATTATTGAAATGTATTATTGACTATTGTATGTAGGAAAAGAATATTTCTATTCAATGCTTCTTCGATTATCCAGACAGTTTGGTCATAATGATTTAGAGCAGTTTCTGAATATGTGCAATTGTCCTGTTATGTGTGTGTAATGAATGACATTCGTGCCGAGTACAATTAAATGTATTTAAGAGGGTGTGAAAGACTGTAGAATACAGTAAAAAATGTCCAATTTAAAAGAGATCACAAAGAGATCACAAACACACGGAACATGGTGGATAGACCAACCACATGCCATGATTGCAAAGGACAGTTAGAAATAATGGAGATTGCAAGGGACAGCAAAAAAATTTAAGGAAGTATAGTGTATTGATACAATGTTTTTATTAATAATTAAAAGACATGAGTAGCTTTTTCATAGTCAAGACTAATTCTGAGAATAGCTAGATAATCAAGAAACTATTTCTATTATAGCTAGCTTATGTCTAGCTCCAATAAAACCTCATATCTATAATCGCTATAGTAATTAGACAACTAATGTGTACTTACCATAAGGTATGAGTGAGTTTGAAAGTGAGGGAGACAATTAAATGGCAAGAACTAATTAGAAGATTTGGTAAAACACAACCACAATAGTAAAATAAGTAGTGATTTCAAGATGCTCTTAAGTACTTTTGGACAGATTCTTTTTTGAACAAAATGAATAGCCAAAAGCACTGTTTATTTAGAGGGCAGACCAAATCTATGCATGGGAAGACCAAGTCCAAGACCAAATCAGTGGGCTAGCCAAATCCATCCGCGGGCAGACCAAATTCGTGGGCACTCTAAGTCTATCATATCACGGGCAGACAAATCCAAGGCAGACCAAATTAATGGCAGACCAAATTCGCGAGCAGATCAAGTCTACCGTAGCGGCTATGTAATGGGGTCTGGCTACGCCCGACTAGGTTGTGGTGTGAAGATAATATCTTTACTATTTGTCTGTCAAATTATTTTTTTCCTAAAAGAGCAGCATCGCAGATCGCCGGTAGTATAATGCCTCATTAGTATTTTAAAAGCGTTACTCCACGCTCCGTAGTGAATTAGGAAGAATCGCGTTACACTGTATCTATATTAGCCTTTTTGTCGCAAACTTATTGTGTAGCACTAGTGTACAAGTAACATCACATTAGTGATGGATTGCTCTTCAATTAATATCTTCTTTCTAAGTATGTACTTTAGCTAAACTAATCAGCAGCTTAAAGGTTTAATGAAGTAACTATTCTAAAATTTTCAAAATGATTGAAGTTATAAATTTATGCCTTCTAGTTATACAATGGCATACTGTATTTATCTATCATTATTTACTTGAATACACTTTGGCTTCAATCAATATTTAAATATATTATATTGATTATAATAATAATAATAAATACTAATAATAATAATAATAATAATAATACAAATAATAATAATAATAATAATAATAATAATAATAATAATAATAATAATAATAATGATAATGATAATAATTATAATAATCAATAATTATTCCATTTATTTAATGATTGCTGTATATTTTATGTACCACCAATTGTAGGTGTGCTTGTAGTCCTCATTGAGTATTCTTTTTCGGATGAAACGGATCTTATATCTTTAGGTAATTAACAGAAAATTTTTTTAGTTTTTATATGCACATTCATTCTGATGATGTCATATATGCAAGAAGTCGTAAAAATTTTGACACATTTACTGCTATAAGGTGAAATTTCTCTGCAGCGGCCACATTTTTGGCATGCCTTTAACCCTTGCCAAGCATTTGACTTTTTTAGAGGCTACTTTCTATCGTAGAGAGGTTCGACTGTATCATACTCCTACTATATTCCATATAATAATGAGTTAAGCTCGTACAACAATAGAACAAGGTTAGAGTTATATAGCTTAAAACCACCTGTTCATGTAACTTCTTTAAAGCAGTAAGGTTCTTCTGAACTAAGCGCAAGTCAACTCCAGTCAATCTGGTTAGAACTGTGCATTAGCACATGTGGCCTGTGAGTTAGTTTAGCTATACTTCACGAGTTACTATTGTGCGTTCATAATCATTTTCTTAAATTCCAATTTAACCATATATATAAGTAAGGAACATAAAAAGTAAGCTCGCTTTGGAGTACAACTTTTATGGTAAGCAAAAATTCTAAATTTTTCACCTTTTAAAGTTGTGTTGTTAAAAGCTCAATAAAATCCAACTGTGTTTTGCTTTCACAACAAGCTATAGTTTCTTACATACAATTTTTTCTCTAGATTTCTACAAGTTATGTAGCTAGTTATTCTATTAAAAAAATCCAGCGACACTTCACTCTTCCCTTCTCTTTACGTCATCATGAAACAGCTACCTAGTATTTTATTGTTTATAATCTTGAAGTAGGATTTGAGTGTGAAGTGTGAACACAATGAACAAAGTTAAACACTTTAGAAGGCACAAACCTGATTAAAGAGTCACATAACCTAGGCATGCAGTGTCCCGTTTTTCTGTGATGATGCGTTATTTCTGATATTCCCCTGGTTTAACAAGAAGCTTCTGCTATTTACTTGTTGCCACTTCTTTATCAATTAACAGAGGCTTCAAAAGCTGGTATCTATCAAATATTGGGAACTATTAATCAAAACCCTACAACCAAACAGTGTTCGATTCTGGCATAATTGTATTAAACTAAATAATTAGGCCAGCACACCCTATTCTTATTGATCTAATACATTGTACGTAGCTAGAACCGTATCTCGAGCAAATATTTAAAAAAAACTCAAGTACATTAAACAGAGAATTTCGTAGTGTTGAATTAAAAAGTAATAAACAAACAACAATCAGGTACAGTATTCAGAATATTGTTAAATTCTAATCATTATAAAGGGTTTAGACTGACTATGTTGTATGCAGCTGATGTTGGTAATTAATTTTTGGAGTGTGTGTCTTGAAATATTCTTTTGAATTATTTTTCTTTTTTAATTGATTTTTACTTTATTTTGTAGAGAAATACTTTGTAGATCCCCAACTACAAGTAGCTTACGTTGGGAGTGTTGTAAAATTTAAGTGCACAATTCCTAAAGCAAAATGGATAAGAGCAGAACCCGAAATTCCAATGCCATTGGCCTCTTCAGTGTCAAACCAAGGTGTTCTTACTATAGTAAACGTGAGCTTCGCAGATTATGGGAACTACTCTTGTTATGATGAAGAATACAAGATAAATCCATTAAATGCAGAGTTAATTGTAGGAGGTAATACATTCATTTTTTTTTTTTTTTGGTACGAGATTAAATTATAGCCAGTTGCTATTTGAAGTAACTAGATATTTTACGAATCAAAAGATTGTTGTAACTTTTGGTAGAATTGAAACAATACTTCTGAACTGTGATTTCGTAAAAATGAGAGCAGATGATGTCTATTTCAGCTTTATCTTCATCAGACATCACATGGAATAATTTTACTGCACTTTAATCGATACTATTAGTGATCATAATATTATATTTAGAGAGAATCACTGACCAAAAAGCACAAAAAGTTAAAACACCAAACGTTTCAGCTACGGACTGTGACTTTCATCAGTAGTAATGATTCAAAAATAAATAAATAGTTACTATGACAGGTGAAAGCCTAAGGGTGGTACATGTTAAAGCACTTGGTAACCATGAGTCCTGAGGGTTAGTTATTTGGTTTTGTTTGTATGTTTCACTAGGCTACTATAAACTTGAGGCAACAATCCTTCATCTCTGTTGATCTTGCTCCCTTCAGTATTAATGTACCATGATTCCAAATAACAACGAGGGTAAGCTTTGTATGTAACATTCTCCAGGAAAACTTACATCCTTCTACATTCACATATTTTTATGTATATTTCAATCAAATTGTGTATTATTCCTTGGTTGTTGAGCAGATCTTGAAAACAACTAAGCATCAAATTCATAGTATAGAACAACAACAAACAACGGCCCTTGATTTGAAGTCTCTACGATACCTCACAATCACTACATGCAAGTTGGAGAGAACCCACCACATTACTAGCATGTGCTTAATTTGAAAATCATTTCTGGCTTCACAGTCTTAACAAATGGCTTCTCTTAAGCTATAGTGTTTCCAAATTGATGAAAATCCTCTCCAGATAACAGGCAGTATAGTTGAAAAGAAAATTTATGCCGTTTAGATCGTTTTGCACTTGTAAGTTTTATGCTGACGAGAACTAGGTAGTTTCACTTCATGCTTTTTCATGCAAAGCTTTCTGAATTGCATTCTTAATCTAGTGTGGTTTTCTAACTGAACCGATCAGTGTGAAAACCATCTTTGTATATATTGCTTACAACTTGATCTCACAATTCTCTCTGTTGAAGTTTGAGATATGAAATATTTCATTGTATGTGAATATAGCTCCTTAATAAAAAAAAATTGTCTTCCATGATGTATGTCCAGACTTTAAAACTTTGTGCAGAAATTTGCACACATTAGTCTATACGGAACTAGTTATAAGAAGAATTAAAGTAACTGGCAAAATAATGCCTGTTTTTGATGAAGAGATTTTTAACTTACAGAATGTATTTGCAATATATTTTATTGTCTTCTGATTACATGACAATGATTCCCTGTGTTTATTCAATCATATTTTGTAGAAAATGACATATCCCAAGCAAAGCCAAAGCTAATCAAGCAGTATTTACATTCACCAGCATATTTTTCATGTAAATCAGAGTATAGTGTGAGATGGTTTTATAAAAAAGAGAAAATCCCATTTCATAATGTGAAGGTGGATGAGGAAAACAGATTATATTTCTCTGCAACAGAATTGGAACATGGTGGAGAGTATTATTGCTTTGGATTTGATAGTGCAAAACAAACTTACTTCGTGAGCAGGGTCTTCCTCATAATTATTGGTATGATAACAAGGACATAGACAATGGCAGTGTTTGCCATGATCAACTACAAACTCTAGCCATGTATGCAATGACCACATAGGCATGATCACACGCTGTTAAAAATGGGGTATTTGGATAACTCAGTTTTGGTGTTAAGTAGGAGGCACTGCCTGGACACCCCAGTTTAAAGCTTTATATTGCTTCCATAGTTAGTCACAATAATTATTTGAAATGGGGAAACTAAAGGATATTATATGTGCTCATTTGGTAAAGTAGGTATATATGTTGTGGAAGTTACAAGGGCTCAAAGTGGGGTGTCTAGGCAGCACCTCCTGGCAAACAGCTCACGAGGTGTTATTAAAGCATCCCATTTTAACAGTGCATGCAGGCATGAGTGTAAAAACATGACAATCAATGGGATCACAAACGTATTTGTGTACAATACACAAAGCAATTTCTAGTTTATTTTTATGCATATCCTATAGGGCAAACATATTAACAAACAAAAAAAAATAACATGCATACATTCATAAAAATAAAAAAATAAAATTTAAAAAGCAAACAATCAAAAATAATTAATAAAAGTACATGTAAGAACAATGAATGTGAATTGATAGAATGAATAAATGAACGAACTAACAAAAAAAAAACGGACCAACAAATGAATGAATAAAAGAATAATTGAATGAACGAAGCGATATGACAGATATTTCATGAGAAGGCTAACTTAATTTCACTAAACACATTCTGACTCATTTAAAAAAGCATTATTTATAATGCAAATTACATGAACCAAGTGTCACTTGGCTATATAATATTTCACTGAGTAAGCTAATATATAATTACTAGCAAGTACCCACCACATAGTGGTAGTGGCGCTTGACGTTGCAAAGTAAGAATGCAGTAGCACAAGTTATCTTACTCAGTTATCATTCTCTACCATTGATTAATGCTACATAAGTTTCCCTCTCCACTATCTGAACTTTTCTTCTACCCACCTCTCCTAATTTCACCTCTTTTCTTGAGTCATGGAACCCCCTTTACTTTGTCTATCTCTCCTGCTTCTGAATTTCTGTCCTGAGAAACTTTTGTCTTGTATTTCATATTTTAGCCATTCTTTTGAAAACTAACCCCCCGCCTATACTCGTCAATTCCACCCGCTTTTTAGTTATAATTAATCGCTCGCCTTTTTGCATTCTCTTCCCTTCCATTTTAAACTTACCTCGCAGATTCCATCCGCTTTTCAGTTACGCTTAATCGCTTTTTACCTTCTCTTACGTACTTTCGCCTTCCTTTTTGAAACTTACGCAACCTTCCATCGTCACTTTACCTACCGTAAATGAACGATGCTTTACCGAACCATATAAAGCTCATGAATTATTCATGAATACACGCACTGTCGGTCGTCGTCGTCGTTACTGACACACAAGCGTATTACTAGTGGTGCGCTCGAATAGCGCAAATGCATGGCGAGCGAGTAAATATATGAGTATTATAGGTAAAGGTGATTTGTGAAGGAAATCGCTAAATAATAGCAATGATTAGGCATGAAGAGTTAACAATAACAGAATTACCTGAATAAACTTCGAAAGCAGTGGCAAAGAAGCGCAGCTTGACAATTTGCCATTCAGTCTTTCGCCAAGAAGAGAGTAGCTATAAACTTTTTGGTTGAAACAAAGTTGCGTAAGGCAGTGCAGCAGGATTCTCCGTGCTCGTTAATTGAAAAATACCGGAACTGAGAACGCTTTACCTAACTTACGTAATTAGAAGCGCGGGCGAAATTTTTTGACGTACGCATACATACCTACATATATATATATATATATCTGAAATCTCAATTGAACACGACTGAGAGTCAGCTTCGCTCGCTTCGCTCGCTCGCTGAATTATATAGAATAGGCCAGAAGTAAGTGAAATAAAGCGAGAGAGTGAAACATCTTGCTTTCATTTATGCTGGGTGTAATAAGTAAATGATAGATATCTTTAGTACTTTTCTGTTAACTCAATATGTGTTGCTTTAACACAGGGGGATGTTATATAGTTCATTTAAATAAAAACTTACTAAAATATCCTTGCTGTTCTACTAGTAACTACTCATCATCTGTACTCATATCATCTAAAATTGAACGGTCTGCCACAGTATCTGAAAGATAGTAAAGAGAATCTCTTGATAATAATTGCTGGCCCATGAAAGCAGTAACTTCTTCTGTTTCTCCATTTTGTTCACCCTCACTGGAGCTATCTACTAGACCGAATACATCGTCACTGTCATCACTATCCAGGACACACGCCAGGACCTCGTCTCGCAATAGCCTCGCCATTTCTTTACTCAAACTACTTTGAACTTTCAGGAAGTATTATCCTTAGTTACCGTTGACGTAATTATTCTATATTAAGAAGCGTACTGAAATAGTCATTTCTAAAGCTTTTAAGCTTTGTTGCGTGTCGATAGCATGAACGGTTGATTTTTTATACTTTTTAAAACACGGCCGTACTGCTGAGCACCGTATGGCGCTTATGGCGGTGAAAGGGTTAAAAATCCTCACATATCTAGCTTATATTTTAGTAGCTGATTTAACAACTGAAATGCAGCTGTAAAAATTTAGATCACTATTGTGAAGATATCTAGTATATATATTTATTCCATGCTAGATATCTTCTCATTGATATTTTTAGGTAGTGACCCATGATATCACAAAGTGTTATCTCATGGTCTGTATTGCACAAGCTCATTACCAGAGTAGTTATAGCAACAGGCCTGGGTACAACTTTTCTGGGTTTTTACAGCTACCTTTACTCTAGTGGAGCCTACCCAGCCAGGTTAGAGCAGCTGCTATTATATCAGCTGGGGTTGTGGGAGCCCCTAGTGAGTTTTCTGCCAACTTTACACCCTTGAGTTACCAAAAGCCTACTCCAGTGAAGATATCTAGTGTGGAATAAACCACTTATTACACTTGTCAGAGTGATATGGCTAGATATTTCACTCTCAGGCTTTATTTTCACTCGCCTTTGGCTCTCGTGAAAATGAATTATCCTGCTCTTGAAATATTTCACCATATCACACTCTGACTCATGTAATAATATTTCATGAGCAGGCTAATTTATTTTCATGAGCCAGAGGCTAGTAAAAATACAGCCTGAGAGTGAAATATGTTGCCATATCACTCTGACAAGTGTAATAAGTGGTTTATTCCACACTAGATATCTTCACTTGGAAGTTGGTTGTAGGGGCTACCCACACTCCCAGCTGATATTTTAACAACTGCTCTAATGGGGTTGAGTAGCTACACCAGATGATGGTAGCTGTAAAAACCAAGAAAATTGACAAGTTTGGTTGGTTGCCATAACTACTACAAGGATAATGAAGCACCAGGAGTGTGATAGGGTAGGATTAAACCACTGCATGATAGTGCTATGTCGCTTGCTAGGAAATAATGAATAGGGCTGCATGGTGAAAATTTCTACACACTGGTAGTGGATTATCGTATTCGATTATATACCAGATCAATTCCAAGTTACAAGCTATTAAAAATTTTGAATTTATTTGGATGTGAACGTTTTGAAATTGCAGAGATCAGCAGTAGAAGCGAACATCTGTTGAAAATCATTTCAAACCTTTAGCATTTTACACACAGACAGTTGCTACTTAGGAGGATACAAGAAAGAAGCAAACAACAGAGCGAAGGGAACGCCTCTATGTTAAAACAGATCAGCTCCGCAGTATATAACTCGACTTTGTAGCCTCCTTTAGATGCGTGAAGCGCGACCATTGCAACAGCAGTCCAAGCCGACCAGTCACTCTCTAGCTCACGTGATTATAAAGTGCGGTAAAGGTACGCTACCGGTAGCGCAATAGCACGTAACCGGTAGCGCAATAGCACAACGATCGTATGTACGGCTAAAATCGACTAGCTTTTTCTTGAAAACTAAGTCGAAACAAAAAATTCTAGCACATTAAAGGGACTTACTTTGCAAATTTCTCTATCTCTACAGTGACACACAGACAATAAGAGTTATTTCACTGGTACCTAAATATATCATTGTATATTTCCAATTAGAAATGCAGTACAGCTCAATATTCGAAGTTTACTATTGTATTATGTTTTTAAACTCGTATTTCTGTGTTATTTAACTGAAAATTGCATTGCCTCCTCCACATACACAGTTGTATTAGTTGAGAACATAATAACATTTGGGACCTTAATTTAGATTGTGTGAAAATAGGTGCATTTATAATGTTGATTGTCTGGCTTGTAGATTAAACAACTGAGTAACAATCAATATCATTGCAAGAATAACAACAGGTTTTAATATGTTCTATTAGAGCTAACTCACATTCTTAAATAGTAGTAGTTAGAATTAAAGCAATAACCTATGCACATTTTGGTGGTGCTATTTTAAATATTTAGCTAACCATTTTATTTTCCAGTGTATTGATTAGAGCAATTCACCAACAGAAGCTATTTATTATGAATTTACTATTTTATTAACTCAGTGAACAACAGAGTTAAATTAGTTACCTCACAAAATGGAAAACATAAGAAAGTAAAACTAACATGTGAAACAGATTCTAAATGGATGTGGTTCTTCAATCATGGTTTTGTACCACTTAGTGTGAAATTAAGGGGTAACACTTTGAAGATAAAAAAAATTCGCCCGAGCAACTCTGGTAAATATGAATGTATAGGGACGGTTTACTATCATCCTCACTATTCGTATTTTTCATCTAGTGTTTCTATTAGTTATTCCGGTAAGCTATAGCTACTCCATTAAAATTATGCAATTATCAATAATAATAATACCATGTAAAATGTGTAATTCAATGTAATTTTAAGTGGCTTCATTCTGTAACACCAAAAAGGATATACTAAATGTTGTGTAATCATTATAAAGAGTCAATTTCACCTTAGTAAATTAACAATGCTACCATCTTAGGCTTAAAAAGCTATGTTGCTGTGAATAAATTACTCATTAGGCTCTTCTAGGTTCATTAATTAATGACCATTATTATTTTTGACAGTACAAGTTCAACTATAGTGTTGTTGTTTTTTTACTTACAATTACAACTTTGTAGTCATAATATGTGAGTTATTGATGGTTATTGATAGATAATGAGAAAGCAATACCGTACAATAAATCAGTCATATTTAAAAAGTGGAAGTATTTGTTTGGATATGAAAAATTTAGCAAAGATGACATACTGGAGGCTGATGTTGACGATCGCTCCACCGATGAAATGACGGAGCGGTTCGACCACTACTTTAAAGATAAATTTGAATCTTTTAATTATAATGATGACGATAATGTTGGTAAGACAATATTTGAACTATGAATCTAATGTACAATTACATTTAAATTGAAGGATTAAACAATTAAAATACAATCTGCAAAAAATATCAGCATTTTATCTTCTTACTCATGTCTTGAAAAATGTAGTGAGTATGCCAAGGTGTGTACTTCTGCTATTAACAGCACTTGTATTATACAAGTCCAATGACATTGCAGGCTTCAATGACTTTCCCATTGTCCTCTCTGGGACTCACTTAATTTGATTATATTCTCATATTGCATTCAATTGAGACACACTTAATTTACTACCTTAGACTTAAACATCCTCCAAACAAATAAGAAAAAACAATAGCAATCTAGAGTCATAATCTAGGTTTTAATGACTTGAATTTCCATTGTGTTTATTAAATTCTCCCAATTTGACATAACTGTGATGCTATACTTTCTGCATTAGTTATCTCTTCTCACCAAAAACTTTCTTGCATTTAGCTTTTTATTCTTTTCTTATTACTTCAGAGGATATTCTTACCCAATTTAATTTATTGAAAGGTACCTTTAATTGGAATCTGCAAGCAAGTTAAACCTATCAGTGGTAATTTTACAAATTCTTTACAATATCAAAAAAAGCAGGCCATAAGCAGAATTACCTCAGTGATGCTATATAACTATTCACAAAAAATGTCAACCAGATATACACATAGATGACACATCAGGAATGCTGGCGTGCATGATAGATTACAATTTTTGCAAATCTAGCACATAATCTTGCAATATGAGCTATGCTCCCTGTTCTTTCATCATCAGTCATAAAGTGGTACTCTTTTTGCAACAATTTGAGTTAACTGTTGTATATACAAAGGATTTATTGTGCTTTCAACCTGCTTTTATGTATTATGCGAGGATACATGCATGTCTCTTTAGTTAGTACAATTAATATTATGAGCTAATGTGTTAAAAAAAAAAGCACTATTATAATGTTAAGTAATAATAATAAGACTAATACCACTTAGTTTTGGGGTATTTTACTATTGGTATGAAAAACAAAAATAAGTTGTAGAGAAGATAAGAAATAAATATTTGGAAAAAACATAAATTTGATCAAAACTAAAATTACCATTAATGTTGATAATAACTAAAACCAAACATTTTTCACTGTATTCACCTTGAACCAAGCAATTATTAAGTGAAGATATAAATTAGCTTTATTTTTTTACTATTTAAAAATATTATACCTTATTTATATAAAGATTACAGAGAAATAAGCTGTTTTAAAGTTGTTTGAAAAAGTAAACTAAAACTATGCCTTCAAGATATTTTTTAATAACTAAACCTAACAATGTCTTGAATCTCCAAACCAAAAATTATACTGTATCTTTTTAACAGAAACAGAGGAAAACTTCACTATCCTCCCTAAACTGCAAGCCGTATTTGCTGGAGAGGATGTTGTCATTGAATGTAACATACCAAATGCAATATGGAAAAAAGAAGGAGAAGATATGCCAGCAAAAACATATGTAAATGATTTGTCTATTTATATGCTTGATATTAAACATGAAGACTCTGGAATATATATCTGCTACGAAGAATATGGGAGGACATATTCTTCGAAGTTAATTGTTGGAGGTATACCTTGTCTAAAAATTTCGAATTTCATTATTTGCAATTATATTGTATGTGATACAATTAATAAGAAAGGAATAATTAAATCAATTAACCTTGCAAATTTTGATAAGGTATATGTCACCAAAACATTTTAAGGATATAAAATTCAGTATCAAAAATATTTTGTTCTTTTTGCATTGTGTAATATAATATTAACTAATAAAGTATTCATTTCTTGTTTGGTTTTAATTGACAATCAATGTAAATATTGTAATATTCAACATAATACTACACAGGAAATATTATGCACTTCATGACCATCTATATTACATATAATATATAATTTTAACTTAAATTAGTAGTAGAAATTTGGTATTTAGGCCACAAATAAACAGATGTTTCAACTCTGACAACCAATGTTGAGAAGTAACTAAATATTGTAATATTCAACATACTAAACAATGAATATTATGCACTTCACAACCATCAATATTATATATATATATATATAAATTCATTACTTTAACTTGTAGTTGTTTGGTATTTAGAACACAAATCAACAGATGTTTCGATTCTGATGAGTCTTCATAATTAGGCTTTACTTCACTTTGTGCATCCTTAATTCTTTGAGGGTAAAAAACAATTTGCTTGATCTTTATTCGCAGTATTCACCCAAAAGGAAAAAGTATTCTTTTGACTATTAACATCACTAATAAAGACTCGTCAGAGTCGAAACATCTGTTTATTTGTGGACTAAATATCAAACTACTACTACTAATTAAAGTTAAAATATTGAATTTATTTGTATAGTTTTAGAGTAATTACGTGAAATTGTCCCTAGTTACTCCATTATGATATACCACATAAAATGAGTTGGCGAGTAGATTCCCGAACATTGCCCTCCCTTAGGGTGACGTCCAGACTGCTTCCATAGTTATAATGCACTGGATTGAAATCTGTCATAACTTCAATGTTAATTAAGAAGGTCTGTCATCTTCAAGACTGAGACGTAGCTGCTTTCTAACTTACAATTCTTGCTGCTGGCTGTTGTCAAGCTCAGTGGCAAAGTGCTTGTGATTTAAGCAAGCAATGGGTTTTATTCCTGGTGAAGCCAAACATGGTGTAATTCTATACTTTTTTTTAAAAAGCCTGTGGATGAGAGATAAATACAACTAGTGAGTGAAAGAAGGCTGAGAAAGAAATTGTGAAATATTTCTACTTTACGGTGAAAATAGTTGGTACCGGCGCTTTTGATTATGCTGATGGAGTTCAATATTGCTTTCTTAGAGATTATCAGCCTCCTAATTGCACACTTAAGTATGAGTCCTAATAATGTTGTTTTCTTTTACAGTGAAAGACACAACTAGTGCCTATCCACGGCTTGTGAAGCAGTACACAAATGGATCAACTTTTTTTTCCTGTAATTCCACATACAAAGCTCTATGGTTTTATAACAGAGAAAATATTCCATTTACTAATGTATGCAGGATTCCAAAAATAATTTACATATTTCTAACAGTGCAATAGACAATGGTGGGGAATATTATTGTTATGGCTATAACTCTGATAGAAAAATATACTTTTTGAGTAGAGTATATTATGTAGTAATTGGTAAGTTATATAATTTCTTTTCTTTACTTAAAACTGTGACTTTTAAAACACCAATGGGGTGATAATCACAGTAATTATGAATTGAATGAAGACACATAAAAAACTAATGCAATTATTGTCAAAGCAATACTAATAAACAAGTTGTACCTAAACATTTCATTAATTTGTTCACTTTGTCTCTATTTTAATGTGATCAATTATTATAAATAAAGCTTCAAGTAGAATTAAAAAATTTAACTATGACAATCATTTTATTTGCAGTATATGACAAGGTAATACCTGGACTTATAGTAACATCACCAGGGAGCGATATAACAATTAAATGTGACACTTACGGTGATTTAGAGCCAAAGTGGTTTCTTAATCATGCTCCTTTGCCTCCAAGTGTAGAGGAATCTGGAAAATATTTAATAGTTGATAAAGTTGAAAAACATCATAGAGGAAAATATGAATGTATAGGTAGAGCTGACAATGAACATTTTTCATTATTTTCATCTTCTTGTACAGTGAAATTTAAAGGCAAGTTAATATTTTATTAATAACAAAAAATTTTAAACAACGCTTATAAACTTATTTGCTATGTCTCCCAATTTTTATTATTTTTTATGAAAGACTATGGCAGTTGTTCTGCTAGGCCAAATTTTATCAGAAAATAGTTGTCAATTAAAATTGGGTCCATTCGCACCTAATCAAGCTCATCTTTTACATTTCAACTAGAATATAAATATGACACCAACCAGTGTCATAAATTTCAAATTAATTTCATCCTCACAGCTAGCTAATACACATTCACAAAGCTTGAATACAATACTAATAACATAATACTTAAATAGTTTATTTTGAAAATTTCAGGCAGCAAAAATGTTGAGGAACCATACAATCAGATGATAGTCTTAGAAAAATGGAAGTTTCTTTTCGACCCAGAACAGTTTGATCAATGGGATATAGTTGAGGCAGATGTTGTTATATCCCAAAAGAGCAAAAAGTCAGAGACTGAGCAAAACATCAAATATGTTGTAAATACTACTTCGTTAAAGAAACATAAACTTAAGCATCAGTTAGGTAATTAATTTCAAGAATTTCCAAGTTCATTTACATTCTGTAAACATTATTTCAGAATTGTTTAATATTGATGTACTAATTTTTTCTTAGTCTTTAAATCCATACTTTTTATATTTAAGACATCGATTTAAGTTAGTTATAGCTAACGAGTTATTATTTATAATCTAAAATTTGTAAAAATTAGATGTACTTAGATTTCATCTGTATTTGTTTTTGACTAGAATATAATTAAAACTATCAAACTAATTATGTCCCAATAAAACACGACTAAAGCAGACAAATACTACAAACTGTTGAGGTTGGTCATATTAAGCACTTGGGTTTTGCTATTTTATAACTGTATAGGCGCTTCTAATGTTACCACTTATTGTATTTCTGTCATTGCAGCACATAATGTAGTTCAAGAGAGCAGTCAAGATACTATAAACACAATATTGAGTCAAGTTTTACTGTATTGTTTAATTGGTATATTATTTTAATAAATACTACATCACATCTCAATTTATTATCAATCATACTGGCATTATTCTATTGAAATATACATTATTAGTTGAGCTAGCTATATTGGCAAGTTAAATTAACCAAGTTACTCTGTCCCCATTTTTAAGAAGTTGAGTCTTGTACTGTGATAACAGAATAAGCAAATAATCTCATGCAATATTATTTAAAGGTTATATATAATGGATATTAATTTTTGTAAGTCACTGGAATAATACCATCACAAAACAATGAAATTAAATTTTAAGAATATGAACAAGAGCTCCAGATGAAAGAGAAAATATTGCCTATGGTCACCACTGTCACCAAAAATTGCCACACCAGCTAGAACAACGGATGACAATAATTTTATAGAGGCTAATCTCACATTTAATCCAAGTGTAAACGTCTACAAAATCTACTTATCACCCCAGTGATTGTTGCAGCTTGTCCTAATCGACAGAATATTAAATTGAGCATCAGACATGGTCAAAAATGGCAAATTCCGTGACCACTCTTCGGCTAACATGTTTTGATGATTGATTTCATTTCTTGGGGTCGTTTATTGAAAATTTAGCTCCCAGGTCCCTCCCAAAAGTCCCGGCATTTTTTGCTATGGCACGAAATTAAAAATTGCCAGTAGCGCAACCTAAAATTAGGGTATGCTGCATACAATAGTGCACAGACACACTTTTAGGTAAAATAAGCCTCAAGGTTTCCAACTGACATTAGTTTCATGCTATGACCTTTATTAGACCCAATAATCAATAATAGTTGCAATTGTGGAAGAGCGAAAAAAGCATAAAATTGAGGTAAAATTGCTTAGCACTGGTATAAAACATGTAGAAAAAGGCAAGATGAAACTTGCACATTTGATGAGCTAGCAGTATGTGCATGATCATGCAGGAATATTGAGATTTAGTATAAATACAGAGATTTTTGTGCCACTAGTTCAGTCAGTTTAAGTCGTCAATTTGGGTAAGTCACCTTTTATAATACAAGAATTTGTGGTACTAACTGCTATACTCTTAGCCCTCTGATCGATCAAATTTAGTGGCAAATAAGCCCATTATTTTTTACAGCTGCATCAAGAAAAGGAATGTGGACTAAGTGGTTATTTTGGTACTAAGCCCATTTTGGCCACAAACATTGTAGATTGTAACAAGATTAATGGAGACAGCTAAAGTACCATGCATGCTTCAGTGTGATGGTGAGCCTTGTAATCCAGCCATGGATACCATTGGTTCCATTGAGAGGTGGGAGAAGAGTTATGGCCTTATTCAACTCCAATGGCACACACAGAAAGACACAGAAAAGCAAGCTCATTCAGAAGTTCTCTCTCCAGCCTGTAGATCTACAAGAACCATACATTTCTCTCATTGGCATGGGCATGATCTGGAGGATGGCAACGCCGACAGCTGAAGATCGTCAGACACAAGATTGCACCCCTTACAAGTGGTCTGATTATGTCCAGAAGGTATCATCTATCATCACAACAATGCTACTCTATTATCTGTGTTAATGACCCCTATGACACAGCCTACTCCACTAAAGACGACGAGCGAGACCTACGAGTACAGGGTAGGCCTCATGTCCCCAATATCTACATGAAATTCAATGACCCATTCCCATCCGCTAGAGCATTCAAAACCTTGCTCTGTAGCACCAGCAACAAAGGGAGGTTACAAAAGCTAATATGCAGACACCTGACTGACATCACACAAAGTGTACATGCAGAAATTGTCTACTCTGTTAGCTCTGACTGTACTAACTTGTCAACCCAAGAATTAATGCCAGATTACAGTTTCAGTCAGTCTGAGGCGGACACCATTCTCTTTTCTGCATACGCTGTATTGCGAGATTCTGGCTACAGTGGGCCTGTTGTCATTGACTCAACTGACACAGATACATATGTGGCAACAGCAGCTATTTCACAGAAACTTCCTGGCTTGCTCTGCATAAAGAGAAAGCAGGAGACAATCTTATGCCGTAACCTTGTGCCTGAGGAAATGGCAGACTGCATTGTACCACTACATTGCTTCACTGAATGTGATGCCAACTCAGGGTTCTATGGCAAGGGTAAACTCTAGGTGTTGTATGACAAGGTAGTTAAGAGTACTGAGGCACGAGAACAGCTCTCAAAGTGTGGAAATTCCCTTGACATTGAAGAGGAAGCAATTGAGGAGCTGTTTGAGTTCACTCGCCTTGTTATCTATGGGGACAAGATGAGTACGACTATGGGAACAGCTCGAGCTGCAAAGTGGAAGGCATTGAAGAAGAAATCATTTATTCGCCTCCCACCAGATGTGGATAGCCTGCGTCAACATTGCCTTCGTGCAAACTACTTGGCTTATCTGGTGCATCACCCCGCCTTGAAAGACCACCCACCACCACTGGGTCATGGCTGGGAGCTAGCTAGTGGTCGCTGTAGTCTTGTCCACCACACACGTCTCGCTCTCCCAACACATCTTCCTGAACCTGAGCTATCAGAAGAAAGTGAGGAAGATGAAAGTGATGAAGATAACGATAATGAGGAAGACAATTGTGTACCACGGCAGTGTGATGACTCATCAGAATCTAGTGATACAGATTCCATAGACTCTACTAGTGATGTAGAATGCTAGTTTACATTAAATAAAATAGGTTTATGCAGTCTTTCACCACAAACATCTATTATTACTGTTATTTTCGCTCTTCCAATTGCAACTATTATTGATTATTGGGTCTAATAAAGGTCATAGCATGAAACTAATGTCAGAATTGGAATCCTTGAGGCTTATTTACCCTAAAAGTGTCTCTGTGCATTGTTGTATGCAGCATACCCTGATTTTAGGTTGCGCTACCGGCAATTTTTTATTTCGTGCCATAGCAAAAAATGCCGGGACTTTTGGGAGAGACCTGGGAACTAAATTTTCAATAAATGACCCCAAGAAATGAAATCAATCATCAAAACATGTTAGCCGAAGAGTGGTCACGGAATTGCCATTTTTTACCATACTAAAAGGTTAACTTTCTAATTAATGTATACAACATACGAAGTAGAAAAATACAATTGAAATAAACATGTTGCCTAATTGTATTCTTGTGCTTCAGTTGATCTAAACCACACATAGTATTGTTGACAATTTTGTTGAATACCTGAATCAAACCTTTTTACTTACAATTATATTAAGCTTAGTTGCACTGTAAATTACTTTACGGGTTCTCAAAGAATTTTATGTAGTCAAAAGGGTTACTTCAGTCAAATTTAACCCTGCTTCTCTTTGTTAGTGTCATATATTATAGCACTTATTTAGTCACAGCTGTTAATGCCAAAATTATTCTAGTACACTTGACTCTCTTTGTACCAGCTGCATTAGAAGTAGGTGTTCTAGATCTAAGTTACAGGTGCAGCTTGTGTGTTGCTAGCTGGCTAGCTGAGTCAATCCTAATTCCAGCTGCTGTCATGTACTATCAACTGGGGAGAAAGTCAAACTGGGGTTATCAGGGTTTTACATGCCTAAACAAATTTAAATGGATTTATGATCAAGTTATTTTTATACTGAGTATAATAATAAATGGTGCATCTGCATTAGGGTGATTTATTAGACAATTTGCAAATGTACCCATCATTTAATAATCCTGCTAACCCTGGAAGTTTATATATTATGTATATGTATATATACATATAATATAATATATATATATATATATATTATAATTATATATATAATTATCTGTATTATATGCTTTCTTCTAGGATTAGAACAGGAAAACAAGCACACAGTATTTTTCTTTTAAAGTGAAGAAAAAGTCCCTCACAGAATTTCTTTTTCTAATTTCATAGTGGGGTTACTGGTAACATCCCAAAAAAACCTCCCTATTTAGTGGGAGGGAGGAGGGTGTGCCTAGACATTCTTGACTTGAAGCTATTAAGGCAATGCATAGTCCCCAGCTACCACAATTAGGATAGATAAAGTGCACATGTTAGAATTGTCTTAAAATGTAAAATATAGCTATGTACATCAAAATAATTTGTTAGCTATCTACTACAAAACTTACCACAATTGACTTTGTTGCCATCTCCGTAATGTAATAGCTAGAAATATGGAGTGGTACAGACCTAGCTTAACTTTTATATTCATCTATTAGTGGATGATGTTCATTTGTATTATATCTACTTTCAAATTTTCAATTGTAAATAAAAACTACAAGCTATACAAACTGATTTTATTGTCGCACATATCCTAAGCAGGATAAAGGGTGGTGCAATGTCTCCCTTCTCATTCACTTGCTCACATCAGTGATTAAACTTGTTCAGGATTCTCAAATATCGACACAAATTAAATATTACTTCTATAATTAAATCTCATGCCAGTAATATATTTTATTATTTTGTTGTCTTCTTCTCTCTCTTCAAAAATGGCATCCTCCACAAAGTCAATTTGAATTGACTTATCTATTTGCTGCAGCAGCTTAAAATTCAAATTTTATTATTTGGTACAGACTCCACCTTGGTCACGTTTTACTTTAGGTCCTACATTGAGCACATCGCGTCGCGTCACCTTACGATCTCATCGCGATGCTCGCGCGCTCAGCCCCTCAGAAAGTGCTAACATGTGCCGATATGCGCCGATCACCTTGACTACTGTTGTGGTAGTGCTAACTGTAATAAGTGTGGCAGTGTATGCAACTTTGTCATCAAGAAGGGGTCTTATTGCTGGAGATGCCCCAAGTCTGGATGCCAGTCTGTCATTTCCATGAGAGATGGGAGTTTTTTTTTTCTGGTAGCCATTTGAAGCTGAATGAGATAGTGGAAGTTTCTTACTTGTGGGCTTGTGAAGCTTCAGTATCTATGGTTGTACAGCAGACTGGACACTCCACCAAGACCATTGTTGATTGGTATAATTTCCATCGAGACATATGTGCACAGTGGTTTCTAGACCATCCAGTGCAGATTGGAGGAGTAGGAAAAGTGGTGGAAATTGATGAGTCAAAATTTGGACGAAGAAAATACAACAGTGGAAGATACAGAGGTGGCTATTGGGTGTTTGGAGGTGTAGAAAGGGGAACCAACAATGTGTTCATGGTTAAGGTACAGATAGAACTGCTGCAACCCTACTACCAATCATTCAGCAATACATTTTACCTGGCACCACAGTTATTTCTGATGAGTGGAGGTCATACACTCTTCCATTACTTCTCTGGGATGAGCCACCAGAGGGTCAACCACTCAATAAATTTTGTGGATCCAACCACTGGGGCACACACTCAAACTATTAAAGGAACTTGGTCACAGGTGAAATTCATGATGCGAAAAAGAGGTGTCATGAACACAAGTGATGACTTGTTTGACACATACTTACCTGAATATTTGTGGAGAAGAAAGTTTAAAAATGATGATCTTTTTTAAAAAATGTATGAGCATGTAAAGGAACAATACCCACTTTAATCAACCAATTTTTGTTCTATATAACCCTTATATCTTACTTAATATCATTGAAATTCCACTAATTACACTTTTACGCCATCTTATAGCTGAACCCGATTAATAGTAAGGTGACACGACGCGATGCGCTCAATGTAGGACCAAGGTGACACGACGCGATGCGCTCAATGTAGGACTTAGGACCTAAAGTACTGTAGGATACAATGAGTTGGACATACAGACATGTAAGTGTTGGAGTTTTCACGAGCCGGAGCAAATTCGTGGGGTAGGAAACATTTACGCGGACGCGAATACGCTCCCACCGGATCCTCTACGCTAACGCATTTGTTCCAGCGGAACAAATTCGCGCCGGGACGCTACACCGGAGCTCCTGCATTTAAATATCGCTTGCAGGAGGGAGAAGGGTATTGAATTGATTACGTTTAAGTCCATTTTAATCTTACATTCATCCAACTCTAGAAGTAACTACGCTAAGATTACTAATGATTAATATTAGCGATTATTTAAGCGTTTATGGTCCAACGCTCAACTCATTCACACGCTTCTATTGAAGTCGCATCATTATGAAAAGCTGTTCGATCATCTTCTTCCTTTCAGGTTAGTATTTTTATATACTATGATAATCAAGAAAAATATTTGCTATACAACAACACAGATCATTAGTTTGAATTTAAATAATTTTGAATATGTATTACTAAGTAATTGTCATAAGACATTATTTATACACCAGTACCAGAGACTATAGCTTATCTGATGTAGAACAACCATCATTAGATCAAAAAATGTTTGTATCCTATGTTAGTTGACAATAATACTAATTGGTAATTTGAAATTATTAATCCTCAACTGGTTAAACAGGAGACTGACTATTACAGTATGTGTAAATGTTGTATTTTTGTATTTCATTTTTTATTTATCTTGCAGGTGTAATTGTTGTAATTGAAGGTCCTGGTTCAATTTCAGAAATTTATCCAGGTAACTAGGCCATCACTTTTTCCTAATTGTATAAATATGAAGATTTTACTTTAGTTTAATTGGAGCAGAAGGGATTATTTCAATCTGTGTCATGAATATTGGAGACCCCCATAAAAATAGGGCCTTTCCGTCCCTATTGTGATATGATATCAGGGATCCCTTTGTGAACACTGGGCCCCCTTATCTAGCCAGCAGCATTTGAGATTGACAAAGGCACCCTCAAATTTTTACACAAATACCACTTTAATATTTGGCTGTCAATCATAGGCGGTTTACTAATAACTTTCCTGGACACATCTCTGTCTGATCTTTACTGAAAGAAGTATTTTTTACGTAGCTACCGCATAAACTTTAATTACAGATGTTTTTTTAAAGTGGTAGTTTATGCATCCTTAATACTAATGCTAGCTATTTCAATCTCCTCTGTTCCAAATTTTCTTTCAAGTTAAACATAAAATTACTATTATGGGTCATAATTTTGATAGAAATATTTTTTCCATCAACAGCTAAACTCTTGATAGGAAACGCTACTTCCCAGTGTTTGTCATATCAATTAACAATAATACATATCATTTGATAACATTTATGACAAATTAACTGCTGAATCTACATCAGATCATGAGCACTTAACTTGACTATACATTTTGAAATCTACAGTACTTTTATCTGAGCTATAACAACACAGTATTTCCATGACAGACAGAGAGACAGACATACAGACGAACTGACAAGCAGAAAGACGAATGAACAAGAAAGCAGACAGACAGACCAGCAGACAGACGAATGAATAAGAAGGCAGACAGTCAGACAGACCGACAGACCGACTGACCAACCGACCGACCAACTAACCGACCAACCGACTGACGGACAGACAGACAGACAGACAGACAGACAGATGAACAAACGAATGGACAAGAAGGCAGACAGTCAGACAGACTGTCTGACTGACTGACTGACTGACTGAATGACAGACTAACAGAAAGACAGACTGACAGAAAGACAAGAAGACAAACGAGCAGATGGACAGACAGACAGACAAACGAGTAGACTGACAGACAGATAGACAAACAGACAAACAGATGGACAAATGAATGGATGAACGGACAGACTGATGGACACACAGACCAATAGACACACAACATGCAGACAGACTGACAGAAAGTGAAACAGACAGATAGACAGACTGACAAACAGACTAACAGACATATTGTATTTGAGCATGTTTGCCCAGTATAACGGTACTAATATTGTATGACAAGCATTATTTATCACAATTTCCTTTCCTTTACCATGTTCAAAATTAGGTGGGCAACAATACTACGTACATCCACCAGTACAAGCAGCATATATTGGAGAAACTGTACAGTTTAAGTGCACAATTCCTGGTGGAAAATGGAAGAAACTTAGTTCTCATATGACACTACCACCGGGTTCCTTTTCATTTGTAAAAACCACTTTCACAATAAGGAATATTACCTCGGCACATTATGGAAATTACAGTTGTTACCGAAAAGAACCTAGCATAATTTCAGTAACGGCAGAATTATTAGTAGGGGGTAAATTTGTCACTGCCTTTGCTTGGATAATATTAATTTATTAATATTATTATTATTTTTTACATTTATGAATATGCTGCATTCTTAGTATTATTGCTATAAAAGTATCACATTTATTCCCAAGTGGCAAAATAAACCAGTACGAGTTCAACTATTGTGCAGTTATTTCAAATTAACTCATATTGGCTGGCAAATATGTAACAATATTATGAGTATGTAAGAGCAACATGCTATAGTTACAACTTTTATTAAATTATCCAATGATCATGAAATGTTAACATGACCATAACCTAATCATACTTATTAGTTAAGTAATTTTTGTACTAGTCATTTATTCTGTCAAATCACATTATTGAGTAACGTTCACTTTAAAGATATACCATAAGCACCTGACAAAACAGATGTGATTAAAGCTACAACAAAAAAAAGACAAAGAAAAGCATAGTTTGCACAGCCCATAATAGTCATGTCATTCCCCCACAGCACAGCTATGGAGTTAGTGAACTTCTCATTGCCATAAACTGTTGTTATTGTTTTATAAATTAAGAAAAAATATTAGATTGAAATTTTCTCACCTAGGATCAGAACTTGATAATTAAGAAAAATATTGAAATATTAAAAAAAAAATTTATTATAATTGTGCTCAAAATATAATAATTATCTTGAAGTATTTTTTATTTTATGAATACGTGTTAATTGTTGGTATTGGGCTTTCACATTCAACTGAATATATTGTAATCTTGTGTATTAATAGAAGTTGATGGGGCAAAGGTCAAGCCTAAACTTCTAAAGCAGTACCTATTTTCACCAGCAGAATTTACATGTTCATCAAAATATAAAGTGAGATGGTTTTATAAAAAAAATACAATTCCTTTTCCGAATGCTAATAGTGATTACAGGAATAGTTTAAGGTTTAAAAGAGCTACACTAGATAATGGAGGAGAGTACTATTGTCACGGATATGATGAAGCAGAAAATGTCTATTTTCTCAGTAGAGCAATCTTGATAATAATAGGTTGGTTAAAAGTTAGTGTACTTTAAAACCTATTGACATACCTTGATTACAATTTCCTATTAATTATGAAAAAAATACAGTTCCAAATGAATTATTGCAGCTTATTCACCCTTATGTATATTTATGCATTGTCCCTCTTTGAGATTATCATTTGGCTGTTCCTTTTGAAAAATAGTTTAACCTTGTAGCTACCTAGGTTTGAAATTGACACGTTTATGCTAATATGAAAAAAAAAATTTTGTCTGAAATTTCAGAATATGCTAAGTCACTGTATGCAATTCACTCTGAATGTTACCCTGAAGTGGCAGATTAATCAAGCTTTAATTGAGCTTATATTCTTACACATTGTTAATGAGGTAAGAGAGTAATCATATTTGTTAACTAAACTTAAAGGTCAACATGATTAGTATACTTGCAATTCTAGAAACAAAAATGAGCCTGTTTTCACGAGCTACTGGAGCTTCAATAATAGGAGCAGTTACTAATACTCAAAAAATTGAGGTAAAGAAGGTTTTGTAGTAGTTAGCTAAAACGAAATGTTAATGACTAATTATATTTGTAGATTCCAAATGGAACTACAATACTTAGTAACACAGAATCATGAAGTATAGCCATAACATTATTATTATTTTTTGTTGTTGTTGTTGCTATAGTAAACTACAAAATGGAACCAGATAAATTAATGGTACCAAGAGGTGACAATGTAGAATTTTTGTGTGAAACAGCCACAGAAGCTAAATGGTTTTTCAATCATGGACCATTACCAGCAAATGCCGATGAAACTGGAAACTCCCTGCTTATAACGAATATAAAACGTCGAAACCATGGAATTTATGAATGTCTAGGTGTTGCAAACAATCCTCCATATTATTCCTACATTTCATCGACTATATTAGTTCATTCAAAAAGTGAGAAAATGCATTCAGCATGTTAGTTTGTCTGTCAGTTCATCTGTTTATCCATCAATCTGCCTGTCTGTCTGCCATACATTTATCTGTCCATCCATGTCCATCCATCTATCTGCCTGTCAATCTGTCTATCTTTCTTTCTTTCTGTCTGTCTGTCTGTCTGTCTGTCTGCCTGTCTGTCTGTCTGTCTGTCATTCTGTCCTTCTGTCTGTCTGTCTGTCTGTTTGTCCATCCGTCAGTCCGTCTGTCTGTCTGTCTGTCTGTCTGTCTGTCTGTCTGTCTGTCTGTCTGTCTGTCTATTGCCAGTCTATCAGTCCATCTGTATGTCTGTCTCTATGTTTGCTGTCTGTTTCTCTGTCTGTTTGTCTGTCTCTATCTGTATGTCTGTCTCTCTATCTGTCTGTCTGTCTATATATCAGTCTTTCTGCCTATCCTGTCTGTTTCAAAAGAAGTAAACGTACATAGTGAACTCTAATTAATGAACTAGCTGAAAAGCTTTTTATGTGGCATTAATCCTGCTTGTTTCAGCCCAGCCATTTCACTCGCCATTAGTGCTGAAGCACATCACTATGTCAAGGAGTAAACTCTGCCATGATTACACATAAATTTTGTAATAAACAGAGTCTGCTACTCAAATTAATTGCACGTCCCAATAATTCAAACTGCAAAACCTTTAGTTAATTTGACATAAAATAGTTCGATCAAAAACTACTGTTTGTGAAGCTTGATATAAAATTACAATGCAATGAGTATTAAAACCCATGACTCAAAATTACTAATATGTGTCTGAGTCAACAAATAATACAGAAATAAAGTCACTAATGGTGTTTATCATAACGATACTACTCCCATCAGTTTATTACAATCATAATTGCATAATTGTAAGTTTATCTCAATATGCAATACTAAATTTCTATACTAATTCAGGACTAATGTTTGGTCTATTGTGAATTAAAATTTTTCTTATACTTATATAAATTTTCAACTGGAATATTTAAATGAATTTATTCAGTGTAATGTTTGAAACGTAAAAATGAAATTGGTAAGAATATTTAGGAGTAGTGTTATATTTAAATAGATCTGGAAATGATTCCATATAATAAAACAGTACTTTATTATCACAAATGGAGTTTCATTTTTGATAATGAAGTATTTCACAAAGGTGACATACTCGAGGCAGACGTATTCCCCCTGAATTACTTCCACCGGCACGTTAGCGATGCGGACACATTGGAAATAGTACAAGATAAATATATGGACCATGATCAAACTGCATCAGGTAAAGTAGCTATAAGAAATTCATAAATTTTAACTGAATTTAGTTATACATATTATATATAACGTTATATCACCATTAAAATGGGGTGCTTAAATAACACCTCACGAGGTGTTCACTCGGAGGAGCTGTCTGGACACCCCATTTTGAGCCCTTATAACTTCCACACTAATGCATACTATGCCAAGTGAGCATGTATAACAATAGCTTATATCCATTAGTTTCTTCATTTCAAATATCTTTTAGTAATGACTAACTATGGAGACAATAATAATGCTTAAACTGGGGTGTCCAGGTAGCACCTCATTTAACACCAAAACTAAGTTATCCAAACACCCCATTATTAGGTGTATATATATATATAATTATTATATGTTATTATATATTATGTATGTTGCCTAATTTTCAACTTTTAACTTGATTATTATTTACTTCCTGATAGATTTTTCTGTAGACTACACCATCACACCCAAAGATCAAGTGGCATTTGTTGGAGACACCGTCCATATTTATTGCAGCATAACAAATGCAAATTGGAGAAAAGAAGGTGGTCGAATACCTCCTAAAGCCACGGCATCAAGAGATCATCTTACTATGTTCAATGTTACGCATCAACATACTGGAATGTATACCTGTTTCAAAATATTAGGCCATGCATATTCTTCAAAACTATATGTGGGAGGTATGCTTTATATGATACATTGTAGAAGAGTGAAAATAAAACCTGAGAGTATATAGTCATATCATTCTGCTATATGTGGTTTATTCCATGCTAGATATCTTCACTGTGGTAATTTGGGTTTGGGTTGGCAACTTTGGGTTGGCAACTTTGACTGCAAAACTCTGAGGGGGCTCCCACATACCACTAGCTGATATTTTAGCAGCTTGTTGGGTAGGCTTCACTAAGAAGATGGTAGGACGGTAGCTGTAAGGGTAATGAGGTACACTGTGAGGTACCACTCTGTGGTAACTTGAATTATCTCAACTTTATGTACTTAAAAGTAACACTGTGAATTAGCATGGGATATAATGTATACATTTTTTATTATGTTCTAAAGTGTGTTAAATAATTGTTGCCTTATAAGAAACTAATTAAAATAAACAGGAATGTGCTAGAGTATTTCCCATAAAATCTGAGTTCTTGGTTATAAGGTTAGATACAATTCATTGTAAAATTCAAAATACAGTATCACTTATTGTTTGCTGTAGAGGCTGAATTGCCTACTTTGCTAATAATTTAAATAATTTAGACAATGATACAGAAGAGTGTCAGAAGTCTGTTGGAAATTAAACAAGGTAGCTGTAAGGGTAATGAGGTACACTGTGAGGTACCACTCAGTGGTAACTTGAATTATCTCAACTTTATGTACTTAAAAGTAACACTGTGAATTAGCATGGGATATAATGTATACATTTTTTATTATGTTCTAAAGTGTGTTAAATAATTGTTGCCTTATAAGAAACTAATTAAAATAAACAGGAATGTGCTAGAGTATTTCCCATAAAATCTGAGTTCTTGGTTATAAGGTTAGATACAATTCATTGTAAAATTCAAAATACAGTATCACTTATTGTTTGCTGTAGAGGCTGAATTGCCTACTTTGCTAATAATTTAAATAATTTAGACAATGATACAGAAGAGTGTCAGAAGTCTGTTGGAAATTAAACAAGGTAGCTGTAAGGGTAATGAGGTACACTGTGAGGTACCACTCAGTGGTAACTTGAATTATCTCAACTTTATGTACTTAAAAGTAACACTGTGAATTAGCATGGGATATAATGTATACATTTTTTATTATGTTCTAAAGTGTGTTAAATAATTGTTGCCTTATAAGAAACTAATTAAAATAAACAGGAATGTGCTAGAGTATTTCCCATAAAATCTGAGTTCTTGGTTATAAGGTTAGATACAATTCATTGTAAAATTCAAAATACAGTATCACTTATTGTTTGCTGTAGAGGCTGAATTGCCTACTTTGCTAATAATTTAAATAATTTAGACAATGATACAGAAGAGTGTCAGAAGTCTGTTGGAAATTAAACAAGTTTTTAAAGGCCAAGCGTATGGCTAATCTGAGAAATGATATTCTAAAGTATCAAATTATGCATTTTCGGTGGACACAGCATTGAATTAAAAGAAGTTACCTTTACCAACTAACTTTTCTTTTTATTATTACTGTTTTCTAAATTTACTGTCATATAAATGAGTAAACCAATATTGAATTTGTAGTTACAGTAAACATGCTTAGTGCATACAATTGTAATTTTATCAATATAAAATTAATTGATTCTTGATTTTGGAGGTGAATATTTTACTTTATGTATATTTAATGTTATTGTATCAGACATAAAAATGCATATAGACATATGAGTACAAAGGTCACTTTATCATTATCAATAATATTTAAGTTCACCTATAGCTATCTTTTTCTGTGTCTGCTCATTTAACAGTCTGACTGTCCACTTTCCTTCACTGCCTTCACTTTGTCACCAAATTTAAATAGCTACCTATAAGAATTCTAACTTAATACATGTAGTTACTTCACCGTATTATTTCTGAATTGAGACTTTTAATAAGTAAAATAACAATAGAACCACAAAATCAGATTGATGCCACAGCATGACAGCTTAGTATCCCATTACCACATTCAGAAACATTGTCTATTTCATATTTTTGTGGGAATAATTAATATCAGGTACATAAATTAGCTACATATGTCTTTTAATGTTTTCGGTGACAAATGTATGGACATAATATGTACCTATGAAGCTTATTATTATTATTATTATTATTTTATGGAGTTGATTTTTCATTATACTTGATAGTAAAAGATATAAAGCTAGCCTCTCCAAGGCTATTGAAGCAACATATGAATTCAATTTCCATTATCACATGCAATTCAAACTATAATGTTCACTGGTTTTACAACAAAGAGCCTATTCCTTTCACAAATGTAAAAGAAAATGAAAAAAGGGATCAAATAATGATCAATTCAAGCACTGTTGATTATGGTGGACAATATTATTGCTTTGGATATGATGACCTCGAAAAACATTGGTTTTTAAGTAGAGTTTTTTTTGTAGTAATTGGTAATTATTATAATAATATATAGTTATTGTTACATCGATTATTTTCTTGCTTTAAAGTTCAGTTTACTAATGAGTGAAGTGCTATAATGTTATACTCTTTGTGAGTGTGTGTAATAAAATTGACTACTTATTGGTAATATTGAAATAATAATATCAAATTTCTCAAGTTGATACATTGAGTACTAGACGTAGTGAAGTGGTTGAGTTTTCTTCAGTGACAAACTAAACCTCTGCCTTTGTTAAATGGCGATATTTTGAATTTACATTAGAGTTGCCAGTATATAATGGCATTTTTACAAGATTGTGATTGATAAATTTAACGATGTAAAATTAAAGGTTATTTAACATTATGTGTGTATTTATCCTCAAGATGAAATGTAATTAAAAATAACTATTCCACCATAAGTTTACAATCCTTTTATATACTTTGTCGTTTATTAACCCTCAGCACACTTGCGCGAGAGGGTAATAGTAGTGAACCCGTCTCTTTGTCTGTCTGTTTGTCTGTCTGTCTGTTTTTTCTGTCTATCTGTTTTTTCTGTCTGTCTGTCATGCTCTGATTTTGGAGATTACTGACAATTAACCGATGATTTAGGTATGAACTTACTCAGAGCAAAGATTTAGGACCTTTCATTATGCTACTTGTTCTTTATTTCAGGCTAATTGTCAAGAAAACACTGTAGTGATGCCTCATTGAAATAGCTAATGGAGTGCTTATTTTTTTGGAAGGAGATTAGATTTTGTAATAGCTAGATAGTGTTTAGTAGTGCTTAGGGTTTGCACCTTTTGTGCTTCAGTATTAACATTAAGGGTTGTAATTTTTTTTGTTTACACAGATAATGATAGAATACAACCACAGCATATCATTGCAGTAAAAGGTTCCGATATAAAGATTACATGTGACACACCTAATTCTACACACATACTTTGGTTCTATAATCACGGTACTTTATCTTCAAATGTTGATAAAGAAGGTAATACTTTAATAATTTCAAATGTTGGTAAACATAACAAAGGAATTTATGAGTGTGTCGGTATAGTTGACAATAAGCCTTACTATTCACTTTTTTCTGCTACAACATCGCTATTCTTTTCAAGTAAGTTATTTTGAATTTAATGAAATAATATATATGTTTGCTCTGAGCACCCAACCTATGTAGTCAGCACCATCGCTGCTGAGAGTTCTGTGGTGCTAATAATGTTTGAATTGTTTATTATATTACAAATGAAATATTCTAGAAGTCACCATATTTCTTATAGTTAAAAAACAAGTTGCATTATCTTGCTGTTAAAGCAATAGCTATATGACAGCAAATCAGTTCGTTACATGCCTATTGAATATTATAAATCACAAGTTATTTCAAGTTAAGAAGAAATCTAATCTTGTGTTCATTACCACAATTGCCACAAGAAATAGTCCACTATAATGGTTTAGTGAATGCCCCCCTATATTACTTATTCCTAACCATGAGTGTTTTACTACTCAACTATTCAACAATTTTGGCAATATTATAACTCTTCTTTTCTTGGCTATTTCACAATAATTTGTTTAAAAACATTGTTCCGTACTGAGCTGTCTATATCGATTAATTTTAATGTGCTTGTTAAAAGCAATTTGCATTATATAAAATGGCTTATGTTTGCTATAAATTATCTCTTAGACAGGAATTTGGTAAAGCATATGCATACATAATAAGTTTATTTTAATTTCGAAAATAATGGTGTGCAGCTATGGCTGATTGGTAAAGAAAGTCCAGTACAGCTGAGCTAAAATACTTTTAAATGATCAATTAAACTAACTAGATTGCAGGTGTATATTTTATCTGTGTTAATTAATAATTATGCTGTGCATAATATTTTGCACAACCATGCAAAAAACAGCTTCCTTACTACACACTGTTAGATAATGTTTTCTTCCCCATGACCATACCACATAAGAATCCCCAAAAGGCTAATTATGAAATGTTAAATGTTATTATGCACAGCAAAGATTTGATAAAGCAATAATTCAGAAGAGTATGCTTTCATGGACTGCTGTTATTCCATGCTAATGTAAAAAAGAGAGTTTGCCTCATGAGGATTAGCTATCTTTTTTTGTTCTCTTCCTAACTCACTCCTTCATAAATAATTCATTCATTTTTTAATTATAAATTCTTAATTTAGATCAAATCCATCATAATGGATGGTAGTAGGTTGATTCTAGATTTTATAATTTATTAGAAGTGACTGGATTTAGAAATTTAATTTACTTTTAGAGAAGAAAGCTGAGAAACACATACCTTACGACCAAACTTTAATGGTGCTAAAGTGGAAGAATTTGTTTGGTGAGGAAGACTTCAATGCTGAGGACATCAATGAAGTTGATGCAATGATGGACAATTATAAGACTTCAGCAAAACATACCAAAAAGCCCAGCATGATTCGAACCTTGATACCCAAAAAAAGTAAATCAAAATCAGGTAAATTTTATTATGTAATGAAGGTTATTTTAAACATTATGTTATCTTGTACTATCTCATTGCATTAGCTGGCATGAGTAGCATGCTATCATTAGCAATCAAAGAAGGTGCTCACTATGTATTAACTCTAACAATAAATACGAATTGTTTGTTTATAATAACATGACTATAAAAAATGAAACAAAATTTCCTGACAAGTAGTTTTGTTTTTGTGAGTGGATAACTACTATGCTCTCCTTTATAGCTCAAGTAAAATATAACCTAACAAAGTTGCCCATAATTTGCAGTAGTTAGCCTAAGCCTTTATCATTGCAAATGAGTCAGAGTGTGATATGGTGAAATATTTCATGAGCAGGCTAATTTATTTTCAAGAGCCTGAGAGTAAAATATCTTGCCATATCACTCTGATGAGTGTAATAAGTGGTTTATCTACCCTATACACCTTCACTACTGTAGTTAGTAATAGAGGGCTGGTCTCACAGCATAAAGATGGTATTAGGGGCTACCCACAACCTCAGCTGATATTTTAGCAGCTGCTCTAAGGTTGAGTAAGCTACACCATGGAAAGTAGCTGTAAAAACCAAGAAAATTGACTAGTTTAGTTGGTTGCTATAACTACTAGGGTAATGAGCTTGCTCAGTACAGCATGATATAACAGCTTGAAATATCATGCAGGTCATGTAGCTAAAGATATCATTGTGAACATACTAGGATGGAATAAATATATATATAATATATATAATATAGTAGTGTTGTTGTTATCAATTTGTAATTGTAATTAATTATAATGTTTACATTATTATAATTGTAATCATAATTGGACTATAAAAAAACAAAGTAATGGTAATTGTAATAGTTATTGCAATTACAAATTACTCTTCAGAATAGGATACATAAAATTATGCAACTTTTTAAGAGTAGACTTTCATCTATCATTTGCATCACAAGATATTTATGTATCATAATCTATTAAGTAAGTAGTGTAACTACTTTCCAGTGTAGTGTCCCTGGAGGAGCCCTGGCATGGCCTTTGACCACAAGCTCAGTGTATTCAAATTTAAAAAAAACATAGTGGAGAGTCCTCACAAATAGCTTATACTTTCCTTCATTTCAATCCACACTGCCCCAAATAAAATAATCATACTTAGCTCCTATCGATGCCGTGTTTGTATGCCAAAGTATTGCTTGACTGATCAGCAGATGCAAAATATGTCCCCAGCTATTGCCTTTTATACAAGACCTCCCTATTTAAATACAAAATTTCTTGTGCCACATTAAATTGAATAGTAATTGAATAGTAATTGCTGTAATTGTAATCATAACAATTTATTTTAGGTCCCTCAAATTAATAATCATAATTATAATGATTGTTTTTGCTAGCTATGTAATTATTGGTAATTGTAGTGATTTCATTGCTGGTGCAAACATAACAACACTGATATATATATGTATATATATATATATATAATACTTATAGCACGAGTCTGAGTACAATATGGGAAAATATTTTATGAGCACGCAAAATATTTTCACTCGCCTTCGGCTCGTGAAAATATGGCGTGAGAGTAAAATATCATTCCCATATTGTACGACGAGTGTGATAAGTGATTTATTGCTTCTTTGAAATTTTTCTCAACCGGTTACAATACAATTTTCATTGATTTTACTCGCTACGCGCGCGCTACAAGGAGCGTTCAATAACAAGCGTACAATATGGGAGAATACAGAACACTCGCGTGATGCGGAAATATTCAAGAAAAAATATCAAAGCTGCAATAAATATATATAATACTTATAGCACGAGTCAGAGTACAATATGGGAAAATATTTTACGAGCACGCAAAATATTTTCACGAGCCAAAGGCGAGTGAAAATGTGGCGTGAGAGTAAAATATCATTCCCATAATGTACGACGAGTGTGATAAGTGATTTATTGCTGCCTTGATATTTTTTCTCAACCGGTTACAATACAATTTTCATTGATTTTACTCGCTACGCGCGTGCTACTTGGACCGTTCAATAACAAGCGTACAATATGGGAGAATACAGAACGCTCGCGTGATGCGGAAATATTCAAGCAAATATATCAAGGCTGCAATAAATATGGGTAGTATAATGGGCTGTAAAACTCTCTTGGGACTCCCCACACCCCCAGCTGATATATTAGCAGCTGCTCTAACCTGGTTGAGTAGGCCTCACTAAACCCTGAAAACTGGTACGCCAGGCCAGTTGCTATAACTACTCTGGCAATGAGCCTGCAAGTTACTGCCATGAGATAACACTATATGGTAAATCTCTCAGGTCAGTACCTAAAAATATCATTGTGAAGATATCTAGGGTGGAATATATAAACTAATTTAGCACACTCAATCTTATATTCCAATTTTCATACTACTGCAAACAAGTTTTGAATCTAGAAGAAAGGGTCTTATTTGCCTTTACTACAAGTTGTTTATAGAATTAAGTAATATACGACTTGTCGATGAACTTAATAAGTTTTTGCTAATCACACCAATTTTGTTGCCTTCACTAAATAGATGGTCACCATCATTAATCATTTGCTTAAACAACCTGGTAGCCTATAGAATATTAATTACATAATTATAATAATTATAATGAAGTATTATTATGTAAAGAAATGATCGATTACATGAACCATATAACTGTTTTCATGCACATTCATATTATAATACAATAATAACTATTATATAAAAGCTAATAGCAAATTTTCTCATTCTAACAGCCAATATTGTCAATTAAAACTTAACCTGACGAAGTTCTCTTCAGGGGTAAACAGAGGACTTCAGCAAAAAAATCAAAACGTCGGTTTAAGTTTTAATTAACAATATTGGCTGTTAGAATGAGAAAATATATTATTATAAATATTTAGGCCGAGAATGACTGAACTATTTTATATTTGCAGGACCTGCACATGATTATGATAGAAGTCAACACTATTATTTTAGTTTATTAACTCTCATCTTACTAGTACTGTTCAGTTTATTTCATTAGTGATGTTAAAAATTTAAATTTGGTAATAATATGGAACACTAATTATTGTATATAATACATTATGTCAGTCACTAGATAATATCCTAGCACGTTGTGGTGCTGGAGGCACTAAGTTTTGCAAAATAGAAACGCAGTAGCATGTGGTGGCATCACCATCGCCACTTTTTTAAACACTATCACTTGAAAAATAATATTTATTTTTAAGGCACTTTGTTGATTCAAATTGTAGGCATTGACAAATTATGTGTCAAGACCAAATATGGACAACCATGATTATACATAATTATACACTGTATGTCATTGAGCTCTTGCTTTTGTAGTCAGTCTTACCTTGATCAATAATAGTTGAAGACAAATCTCTGTCACTCTGCTGAATCCAAAGTTTGACCACCTAACTTTCCTGGAGGGATATAACTTGAGCCTGAGCCTTAGCTTGAAACAGCTTCTTGTCTGTAGTAAGATTCTGGTGGCAGCTACCTCTCTAGTTCCTGGCCACAATGGGTGAGGTATTGGTCAGAGAGGTTTTGGCTTGTGTTGCTATCCCATTTGTTCTCCTCTATCTGACCATCCCACCATACAGCACAAGGTATTTGTATTCATGGATTCCCTCTCCTGCTCTCTTTCTTCCTGAGCCATCACAGTTTATTAATTCCACTTTTCAACTCATGGATTCCCTTCTCCTCCTTTGTCTATCTCTCCTGCTCCTAGGCATGTCTGTCATTTCCGTGTATTTTCTTTTACTTTCTTCATTGAAGTAGTTACATCAGTCAGCTTTTTCTCACCTGCTTCTATTTCTTGACTCTTGCATTCTCTTGCTTCTCTGCCTTTTTATACCCATGATTTGTGGTGGATTAGGTGTCAGTTCATTCAAGTGGGTGTCACAAGTTCTTTTTCCTCTCATTTACTGTACTCCCTACACTATACTACCTCATTCCAGTTCATGTACCAGTTGGTATATTAGATAATTTTGATAATAACAGGATAAAGTTTAAAAAAACATAGAAAAGGAAGAAGAGACCAAGAAAAGTCAGAGAACCGGCCTAAAATAGGCCAGACCTCTGAGATCATCCGATATAGAAAACATGACAATAAACTGACCATTAAGACACAAACAACGCATTGAGCACATGTATGAACAGAAAGTTCTAGAAGGTACATGAGAAGCAGGAGAATGGGTAGGATTACAATCAAACAGTGTGAAATGGTGATAGTGTGGGTAAGGTGATTGTAATACGTTTACCTTCATTCTTCTTTCCTGTTTTCTTCTTCTTCTTTTTATTTTATTTTATTTTTCTATTTTAAGTAGAGTCAATTGCTCTAATTTTTATAACTCCTTCCCAACTCATATCAGCAAACGAATACAGACACCCTGTGTCAAGGTTAGCAGGGGATGGACAGGGAAATGAGATGTAAGTTCATAGTCTGATGGGAAGTGTGCGTGGCTGTGAAGGTGAAGATGGTGGGTTTGAATTTGACTAGGGAGACACTTTTTTTCTCTGCCTATTTGCACACCATCATGGGTCATTGTCGTTGTTATCATTGTTACTGGCACACAAGATATATACTGTAGATATAGAGTAGCAAATACTGGGAGAGATTTACTGAATGTATGCGTTTATAAGTCTATATATCAATGCGTGTATGTATGTATATGTGTTTGTATGTATGTATGTATGTATGTATTATGTGTGTATGTATACATGTATGTATGTATATCTACGCACGTATGCAAGTATGTGTGTATGTATGTGTGTATGTATGTATGTGTGTATGTATGTGTATATGTATGTATGTATGTGTGTATGTATGTATGCAAGTTGTATGTATTCATGTACTTTAGGATGTAAGTACAGTATACATTGTTTATGTATATTTATGTCTACAGTATATGAATGATAATTAGTATGTGGTACCACTGAACTCCATAACTTGTTATACCATGAGGTAGATGAGAAGCAGGAGATCTTATTGCATGTGTATTGATGACTATTTATACTTGCCACATGTAATTGTGGTAAAAAAGTCAAATTTAAGCCTAGAGGAAGTAATTGTCTAGATTGTAAGTAGAAATCTATGTACACCACGAATACTTGTAAAAAGTAAAATGGGAAATACCCACTGCTTACTCCCTGGGCTGGGTATTTAACTGCATATTACCAACTTGGCTGAAATGGAGCCTTGTGCAAACTAAGTTATTGCTAAATTTGGTGCATAAAACATTAATGAGAATGGTACAGTATAATAGTTGTGTTAGTAATAAAGGAGTGTATTGTTGAATGATGGAACCGCATGGAGTGCAGAAAATTAGAAGGAAAAGGATATCATGAAATAATGATGAATGATAGGGCAGTTGATACACAAACAAGTATATAATTAAAAAATTATGAATGATGTAGCTTGCATATAAAAGTTAAACACACAGCACGCACACACACACACACACACTAATTCATAAACAGTAATAACATAAAACAAAATAAAACTTTGTGTTTTGATGTTCTGAAAGAATTGGTAATTGCATGTGTAGTTTAGTCTTTCTGTTCAGCTGTCTCACTTTGAGCTTTTCTTCTTAGAATATGTGGGGATGCATCAATATTGGAACCTAAAGAAAATGGCCTCACCTTATCTGTCAATTGCTTTCTTCTTTCTACTGAAAAATGAAATAAAAAAATCTCTTTAACTCAAAATAAAATACAGTAAACTCATTGAGTGAATGAATACTTGCATTCTTGTATAGCTTGAATAATTTATGTTCCTTAACTACAACATAATATATAGTTCATAGGAGAGCACAATAGACTATCCCTCCCCCACCCCTACTGCCACACCCTTTACATTTTGGGTAACGAGTAAATAATGACATTATCAGGCGTTTATAAGTTCAAGCCAATTTTCGTCATGGAATTAGAACTATTTAATAGTGGTTCTCAAACGCTCAGTATTAAAAACATATGTTTTATCTATGCTAATACTACTTCAAATTGGTTGTCTTCACTTGTTGAAACACAGACATAGAACCTAATGTGATTGGCTAGTTTAGAGTCTTGGAATAGTAATCAAGATTAAAATTTGTGGATACCATTTAATTCTAACCTCTATAATCCTGTTGATTATATCTTTCTGCAGATACACGATTAGCCTTTGCTTCAGCATATCTTATATCAATATTTAATATTTCCAGTTCTTTCTTCAGGCCTTCAATTTCCATAGTAAGTGATTCCACCTGGAAGATAGAAGCAATCAACTACATCAAAATTATGATACAAAGTACTTGCTGTTTGAGATTTACTTGAACTTTTTGAAAATCATGTACTTCTCTGTGAGCACACACTTCCAATTCTAGTCGTTCCTCTAGTTCCTTGCTTTCCTTTAACTTTTGAGTTATCTTGGAAATACCATCCTAGACAATTTATAATGGATTCCTAGTTTTATCAATATTATGTATAACCATAGACTATCACTCTAACTTTGTAGATTAATCAAATTATTGTTTTCTATTGAACACACTTAAAGCTGGGCTATATCAGCAATATAGATATAGAACAACAAATCCAGCTACTAATTATTGGACTAAACCAGCTGTATGCAGTTTGAAAAAGAGCTGTATTGAAATATCTTGGTTTCTTTCCAAAGCCAATGTAGTCATATCTGAGTCCCCTGAACACCAATATTTATAGAGGTATATATAATACTTATTACATGAGTCAGAGTGTGATATGGCGAAATATTTCACCAAGCAGGCTAATTTATTTTCATGAGCCAGAGGTGAGTGAAAATAAAGCCTGAGAGTGAAATATCTTGCCATAACACTCTGACAAGTGTAATAAGTGGTTTATTCCACACTAGATATCTTCACTACTGTAGTTAGTACAGAGGAAGGGTAATTCACAGCCTATAGTTGGTTGTAGGGGCTACCCACACCCCCAGCTGATATTTTAGCAGCTGCTCTAACCCTGTTGAGCAACAGGGTAAAGAGTAGGGTACACCACAGGAAGGTAGCTGTGAGAAAATTGAAAAGTTTTGCCAGTTGCTATAACTACAGGGGTAATGAGCTTGCTCAGTATAGCGTGAAATAACAGTGTGAATTAAATATCTGGAGTTATTTCACATGTACCTAAAAATATTATCATTGTGAAGATATCTAGGGTGGAATAAATATATATTATAGCCCAGCCACACTTATTAAAAGTTGCTTACTTCTAGCTCAGCATTCAACTGTTCCAATGTGGCAATTTTTCTGCCACTTTCCCGTGACTTAGAAAACTGACTAGAAATTTGACATTGGTATTTGCTTTCTTTAGTTCTGAACTCCATCTTTACTTCTTTTAGTTCTTGCATTAATCTTTGACATTCCCTGCTGAGGGTTTCCAACTGCCTTCTGTAATATGCTTCTGCTTTTTCATACCGTGATTTAGCTAGTTCCGCCTCTTTAGCTCTCTCTTGGTTAATTTGAGTGACCTTTTGCTCTAAAGTCATGGCCTAAATTCAAAATAAAGATTATGAGTTGTAAATTACATCCATAGTAGCATACTCTAAGAAAGTTCCTCTATTATATAACCAAACTTGTGTAAGTTATCTTGGGAATTATATAAAACAAAAAGAGAAATATAGGAATAAAATTTTGCATTAATTCATAAGGCAAGCAATTACTAAGCATATATCTCACCATAATAATATCACTATTAAACAAATGTATATGTGAGTGGGTCTAAGAAAAGGGACCTTATGGAGCAAACCAAAAAAATTGAGTTTTTTATGCTAATAAAAAGATACAATTTATCTCAACTTAGTGCTAAAATACTGGAGGGTAAAACCTTCGACATGCAGAGAAACTGGCAGTTGAACTGGGCTGTATTCAGCAAAGCAATTGAACTAGAAATCGAGAAAACATAAATTGAATTTCCACTTCCGGTATAATTAACGTTTCCGTATACTTAACAGCGTATTCCGCTTACGCAATTAAATCGTACAGCCGCTTTACGGCGACTAACGAAGTTTGCGTAGAATTCTTTTTAGCTTTCAAAGCGTCTCACAGCCTGTCTTGTCGGAATTCTTGGCTACTCTATTCGCTGTAGCGGTAAGCTTTCAGCCAGAGGTGAGCTGTAGAGTGCATGAAATAGTCTCAAAGCTATGCCGTTTTTTTTAGCTGCTTTGAAACTCCGCCCATTCCCCGTTTATTGTACTTCGAGAGAGAATAAAAAGTAGCTTGTCTTTCTACGGCACTTTTGGGGTCTTTTAAGTTGTTTTGACATTTGAAATTTGGCATAGACGTAGAGTAAGGGTCACTAAGACTAATTCTGCAAAAAACAAAATAGGAGAAAGAAAGAATTTTTATGATGACTTACTTCTGGAGCCTATATCTCAATTTCTGCGCTGTAAGGTACCTTTTCCCAGACCCGCTCACATATGAATAAACATGTATACATTATACTTGACTCAAGTTTGCACTTATGTCTGACTATTATTCTTTAATTATATTTGTAAAGACATGATGATAAAATATGAAAATATGTGTGTACCTTGTTAATGACTAAGGATAAATCCTCTTTTAGTTCCAGATTATTTTTTTCCATTTGTTGCTTTGCAGCATTTTCTTCATGATATAGAATAGAAAATTCTGCCAATTGTTCTGTATTACGAGCCAGTTTCTTGATATGATACAGACAACATACAAAATCCACATTAATGTGAAGTAAATTGGCTTTAAATGTAATGGCAAATACGACAAAAACCAGAGAAGTCTGATATTTTCCTAAACAGCAATCCATGAATCTCATATGCACATGCAATTCAAACCACACTCATATTAAACAAAATTTCTGTTAGTCACCAGCACCTTCAAACCACACTCATACCAAACAACACTCAGATAACTTTTTGACTTTTAAGTTCTACAATGAAGTATTAGTATTTTCAATAATTTGGTAAATTGTGGTAAGAGTAAAACACATATGAAAAAAAAATATCTCGTAAATAATAAATAGGCAAATTTATAATTGTAGTACAATCAGTTATCTACAAAAAAAGATAGTAGAACCTCAAACTGAAGCACACAATGCCACCACCAACATTACGGGTATAAGTATGACAAAGTTAATTTCTTACTTCACTCAAGCTGGTAACATAATTTCTGCTGTCATTTCCAACTTTCTGCAAGCATTCTGCTTTGTTCTTCCATTCGTCTCTCTCCTGGTGAGCCATCCAAAGTTGCTGACTCAGCTCTTCTCTTTCTTTTGAAAGTTTGTCACATAAGGAATCTTTTGCTTCCTATCAACAAAGACAGAAAACTAAACTATACATAACAGAATCACAAAGTTAAGAGACATAACACTATGATTATCATTGCTAAGTCTTTTATTTCACTCCACCAATTATTCAAGTACTCATCGAAATATTGAAATTATTAATTACTACATACTATGGCATTCAGTATTTACTCACTCAATTCCAATGTTTTGAAAGTATGTTTTGAACATTCCCTATTTTGACAGTAACTAGCTAGCTGAATTACAGAATGATCGCTATGCAATTGTGCTGCCAGCAGGAATATATTTATCCTAAATTGGTAAGCATTGTGGACTTACTACACGATAGCTGAGTTTACTCTATGTTGTTTTTCCTTATTTGGGTAATAATAGTAGGCTGTGAATAATTAATTCCAAAGCTCCATAATAAGTAATGGGTAGACTCTAGAAGTTGTAATTTAAATGACCAATTGGCTATACTATAAGAACTCTGTAGCTCTTTGCTAAGCGCTAACAAATAAACTACTGTCATCCTGTAAAGTCACAAAAATGTGTTCATTCTTAATAAAAATGTAGTCACACTTTAAATGTGTATTAAGTAGCTATGGTCATTTAATTGTAGTTTATTATTAAATTAAACTATTTCTCCATTCTATTGTTTTCATGCTAATCAAATCTGTACACATCTTACTTCTTCTTGCTTGGCTCTTTCAAAAACTATATCACAAATAGTTTCATTGAGCTGACTTGCTGTAGGCCTTTCTTCGGGGTCATCCTTCAGGCAATCCAAGATAACTTTATATAAACAATGATCCTTTCCAATCTTATCAAGTGAAGATTGTCTTTTCATTGCTTGAACAGATCCAGTGTTCTCCTTCTCATCGGTCATTGTAACTTCATATACTACTGGATAATCGCCAAGAATGGTGTGTAATGACAAGTGACCAAAGGAAAATATATCCAGCTTTGAAGTGTATCGAGGATTTTCTAATAATGCCTCTGGAGGCATGTAGTACACATTGCCTGGAGCTGTGGTCAGAATGCCAGATTGTCTGTCTTTCTCGTCGATAAGCTTTGCCATTCCCACATCCGCTATCTTGGCACGACACGATTTGGTTAAAAGTATGTTCCTTGCAGACAAGTCTCTGTGTACTATAACTTTATTATACTGGTGAAGATAAACCAAACCGTGAGAGACATCCTGTAGTATTCTCAGCTTAGTTGAATCCTTTATGTTATCATTACTCTTCAGAAATTCTGCTAAGTCGTAATCAAGTTTTTCCATCACTAGTGCTATATCTTCACTTCCTTCTGATCCGTAATATACTCCAATAAACTGCACAATATTTGGGTGCCTCAGTTTACTCAGTAACAGACATTCTCCTCTAAATTTAGAGAGCACATGCTTTTTTTGGTCTTCTGACACCTTGTGAATAAAAGTGGTGTGGGGTTTCTTGGCAATACAGACTCTGTTACCCACTGCAACCTCGAAGACATATCCATATGCACCACAATGGTTATTGTTGTTTTCTCTCTTCACTTCAGTCACATCGCTGAGGAGTAAGGGAAGTAGTTCGTCTACCTTGCCCGTCATAATAGCGAGATAAGTCAGGGTCCTCCCAGGCGTTTGCTAGGACTAAAATGGTAGTCTCGCGTAGCCAGACCCTTTACCTAACAGCTACGCTGGGAAGAAACGGTATGGTGGCATTATTACATAGTACCAGTTCAATACCCTCCAGTTGTCAGGGGGGAATTGTTGCGGTTCCGGTAGTGGTTGTCAGTAATTTAGGATTACTACTGCAGCCACTCAATCAGCTCTTTTTCACTGTCCCGAGACTTCCGCGTATGTGCTACAATAGAGGAATTGGGCAGTGAAACTTGCTGCAAATAAGGTGAAAAACGCTAGTGGATACATAAGAAAGCTTTGCTCTTTAATATTGACAACAACAGCAAAATTTAAAAAAAACCAGGCGATTTTTGACAATAATAGCTAATGCCACTGTTATAGACTAGGAGAATAAGTATGTTGTACCTTATAGCGTACCAATAAGTGCCATAAGGCAGTAGTGCAAGAAATATTTTGTACAAGCATTTAGCTAGGCATTGAAGTTTTTAGTGTGCGGTAGATACGTTTATATAAGGGTTTTTAACCGCGGAACATCGGTGGGAGGACTAATAACAATTCCTTTTGAACTGGTACTATGTACTAATGCCACCAGACCCTTTCCCAGCGTAGCTGTTAGGTAAAGGTTCTGGCTACGCGAGACTACTAAAATGGTAGGTAGTTATAATTCGGAACGAACCGGACGTTCAGTCCCTTTACCTCTGCGCGTGCCTCACTCACTAAAAAAGCAGTTCGTAATAAAAGCATTTCCAAGTTTTAATGAATAAATGAACTGCTATATTATTCATAACATTATAATCTGTATTCAGTCTCAAAGGTTAATTAAAAATGACCTTATAAGTAAGAACAAAAAATAGGAAAAGTAAGAATAAGGGAATCGTTCGGTTTTAAAAGATATTGTAATTTTAAGAGATTAGTCAATATGTGTCGTAAGAATAATTGAATTGTGGATATTGCTAATCAACGAACTATATCTAAAAGAAAAGAATGGAAGGGTGTTCCATCCAAGTCATACGATCTACAAGTGGAAAGGTTACTTGTCCCAAGGTAGCTACTACAGCTAGCAATTTCATTCTTTCCAGTCTTCAAAACAATCGGTTAATTTACTTGTTTGTTTGTTTTTGTGTTGTATATATTTGTTGGCACCACACGCGAAATTGCCGAGTAACTGACGATTTGTACCAGGTTTTGCAATAGAATAAATAATATGGTAATGATCATCAAGTAAAATACAAGAAGCTATTGTGTTAGCATTTGCAGCGCGACTGGGTTTGTGGTAGGTTGGGCTTCCTTTTTCCTCACTGATATTGGTAAGTTAAATGAGGAGGTTCTTAAGATTGGGTAGTCTGCTGCCAGTACAACACCCTAGTTGCTATATTCAATGATTTATTCTTACAGCAACGTTGTCAGTGTAATTGGTAATGTAATTTTGATATAGAAATATACTCACATAAATCATGGCAGAAGACTACAATTTTCTATATAAAGGTAAAGGTGCTGGCATGATTCTTTTGTTTAAAATACTGCTTGAACAAAATTGCAATAAATAGTTTTTAGTTGGAGTTAAAAATATCATTTGCAGTTATGATGTTTGGGGAATATTCAGTTGGCAAATCGAGCCTTGTTGTTCGGCTGACTCAGGATGAATTTAATACTTTCTATCATCCAACAATTGGAACTGAATTTGCTGTACAAAAAATTCATGTTGACGGAAAGATTGTGAAATTACAAATATGGGACACTGGTAAGTATTATGTTTATATTTTTATTTAACAATTGAAATTTATTTCCACAGCTGGTTTGGAGACACACAAGACACATACCACAGGGTAAATAACAGGATAGTTTAAGTACATTTAAAAAACCAACATTGTAGCGAACTTTAAAGAAGTAATAGCTTCATTAGTTTGCATGAACAGAAATTTCTGATCAAGAGAAATATGATTTTTATTTGTGACATACTGAATAGGTATTTCTACAAAGTGGATGGGATTATGCTAGTCTATAGTGTAATTGATCGTGCATCATTCGAATGTGTGAGGAATCTGTTCAAGTATTGCCGAGATAGAACAAGTGCTAGCGTAGTGTTCATGCTGATTGGTAATAAATGTGATAAGGAAGAAGAGAGGAGTGTCTCTGTCGAAGAAGCTCAAGAATTTGCAGGTGAATTTTAGCAATATACCATGTTGCACTGCTCCATAATAGATAGCTATAGTGTTTTATTAGGGAGATTCAGTAACATAGGCATTGGTGATAACTTTTTTATTGTTGGGTTTTATCTATAACAGAAGATCACAAATTGCTATTCGTTGAAACTTCTGCATTGAATTCAACTAATGTACAAGCAGCATTTCATAATATGGCAGTTGGTAAGTTCATTATTATTAATAACTCGGTGTATTGATCATTGACACTGACTTTCACACAATGTCTGAATTTTTACTTATTTAGCCATTTGCATAAACAATAACTGATTCATACTTACAGCATTGTTTCCATTATTTAATTTTGATTTACAGAAATTTTAAGCCCAGAAGATGACACATTATGATGTTCGTACTTCCTGGTTACGACCACTCAAGGTAGTTAGACAATAAAATTAATTTACGTTCCTGCTAAAAGTAGTTAAAGACAGATGAATCTGGTCAATTCTTTGGAAATCATAAAATTGTCAAGAGATATTCATCATTTTAACAAAAGGTGAACATGTTTTGTAAGTATTATATTTGTCAATATTATTGAACAATAAACAATTTTTCATTAACTACCTCCATTTTGTGCATTTTGTGTTGAAATATGTGATGAATTTCACGACAGTTTTGAATCACGAGAGCTGTTCTTCTGGTGACATCTGTGGAACACGTAAAAAAATGTCATATGCCAGATATTGACCCAAACTGCACCACTTATTATATCCTTGATAAGAACTAATCTAATCTACCTACTTTATATTTAATAATACATGTAAATAATTCCATAAGTTAGCTGGACAATAATGAAGATGTACTAAAGACTATTGTAAAAAAATTATCTCCAATAGTTTTCTCAGTAGCTAATACCAAATGTATTTGAAATAGAGTATAAAATGTATTCACCATAAATAGCAAGTTATTCTGAATTTTAAATTGTAGCTACCCATTTTCACCAACTTCTTTATTCAGTAGTGGTGAGTGCTAAAGCAAATTTACTAACAATATCATCTGAAATATTGAAAATACTATACTTGTACGTATGTAAACAGCAAATTTTGTAGTAGCATGCTGGCCTTACCAAAAGTCTTCTACCAGTTTTAGTCTGTAGTATAGCAACCATTTCTTTTTGATATTCACCATAGTTGCCAGAGATGCAGTTCAGTATGTCTTTAGTCACTTTTTGAATGCAAGGTCTCCTCTCCGGTACATCTTGGAGACAATCAAGAACTAATTTCTCTAGAGGCTTATTAATTGTCCCCAGTTCATTCAAAGAGGACATCCTTTTACCAATGGCGATTTGTTTCTTTTCCAAGTGGAAGCTAGTCAGAGTTGTGTTGGTGGGAAGTTGCAACTTTTGAAGAGTAAGGTAAAGGGATACAATTCCGAATGAGAATATGTCCAATTTGGTCGAGTATTGGATGCCTTCCTCAAGTGCTTCAGGTGGCATAATGTACATTGCCCCAGGTGCTAACGAGAGCTTTGTGAGAGTGCCAGACCGCACAAGCTTGGATACTCCGAAATCCGCTATCTTAGCCCTTAAGCTTGATGTGAGCAGGATGTTAGAAGCGGAAAGGTCACGATGAATGATTTTGCTTAGGTGAAGCTGTGTCAACCCATAAGAAATATCCTTCAATATAGATAGTTTGACACTTAGCCCAATAGTGAAGTTTTCCATGTTGCACCGTTTGATGCAGTCTTCTAGGCTACTAGGCATGAATTCCATGACGAGGGAAATGTGTCTTTCATCTCTTCCTCCGTAATAGTGGACTCCCATAAACTGTACGATGTTTGGATGCTGGATTTTCCAAAGCATCTTGCATTCCCGATAAAATTTGCTCTTCATAACGTCTTTTTGCTCGTCATCAATGTTTTCCTCGCTACCATGCCCAATTAGGATGTTGTGGAGGCTCTTTTGAATACAAGGCATTCCATTGACTTTAATTAGTGACACTGATCCATATGAACCTTTCCCAATTTTGGACTTGACCATTTCAATATCTTTGATTTCTGGCATTTCAAGAGAGTCATGGCTGTCCTATATCAAAGTTATATAATATATATATATGTATATTATATATAATTATATATATATAATATATATATATATATAATATAATTATATATATATATATATGTATATGTATATTTATTTATTTTTATTTACATTATTTAACACTGAATTTTTGGAGCAGGAAATTTTAGCTACTCAATGGTGATGGCAGGGTTAAATATGGATTTGTTGTCAAGATATTATTAATTTTTTCAGAGTAATTAAACATTAGATTATATATAGCAATACTACTAACAACGATGACTGTGTGTTGATTCGTGAAAATTCATTAGCTGAAGTTTGTTGATAAAGTGTCGTCAGAATTGGATTAGTAGTATGTCGTCAGTAACGACGGTGGTGTTGTTACTTTTCTTGACCCAAGTATTCATTAACAAGTGAACAAAGGCGACGATGGTGTTGGTATTCAATGATTCAACCGAGTTGGTAAAGCATAGTCAGTAACGGACGACCATGATCGAGTGTTTGGTAAAGCATCATGAGTAAATGGTAATGACAATGGTGGTCCATGTATTCATGCATACACTGTAAAAAAATTAAGTGAAAAAAAGTGGACTGATGTAGTTTAACCAGGATGTACAGAATAGTAACGCGGGACTAAAATACCTTACGCTACTTTACTAAATTGCAAACGCTAGTATATGAAACACTACTGTGTGGTGAGGTACTTGCTAGTTCTTCCACACGGGGGCATTTTGCTGCACTAACTTTGCAAAGGTATCTTATCCTCTTTAGTTACATCAGTCCTCTTTTTTCTCACTTACTTTTCTTGACCCATACGTAAACACACTACTGAGTCTTATAGTTGCCACTGCTTTACCAGCCCAACTCAGTTTTCATGAGCACACATACACACACCATTGTCATTATTGACTACCCCTTACCAACCTGGTTCAGCTATACACAGACTACTGGTATTGATGCTGACAATGCTTTACCGATTCATTATGACGATGCTTTACCAAGCTCAGTTCATTGAATACACACATTGTTGTCATCGTCGTTACTGACAGGCAAGTGTGTTATAATATCAACCTTCTCTTTCGTACTTTCGCCTCCTTTCCATCGTCGATTGCACCCGCTTTTTAGAATTAACCAGCAATTTCCACTGAATATGATGACACTTTACCTACCGGGAAATGACGATGCCTTACCAATCCGCTCAAAGCTTATGAATTATTCATGAATACACACACCATTGGTCGTCGTCGTTACTGACACACAACGTAGTTAGATAGATTATTATTATTATTATTATTATTGATTATTATTATTATTATTATTATTATTATTACAACTACTAATAGTACTATTCATCAGTGGATCTGATTTTCAAATAGAGTAACCCATTCTAACATTGTGAATATTCATATCATTCTTTTATCAAACAATTTCTAGTGGATGAAAGGTACTATATAGTAATTGGAACAAGCTGGTTCTATGTACAGTATATGAGTATGATTTAGAATTATGACTCATGTACATGTTTGTGCTGTTATGCATTTGATCAACATTCTCAGTGGTGTAGGAAGATATTTTGGTATGGGTGGGCTCCAAATACATGTTTTTGTGGTTAAAAATTGTTCGTGTGAGAAATCACCTCGTGAGATAGTGCCCCAAAATTATGGGAGCACTCCAGCCCCCAGAGCACCCCCCACTTCCTATGCCACTGATTCTTACCAGCTTTCTACTTTCCGGTTTTTCTTCATTTTTCTTCCTCAAATCTCTTTGATGAAACTCTCCTGAGTTTGTCAACTTCTCTTGTACGCCACCATTGGCTTTGCTCTTCATTTGCTGATCTAATTCAAACTCCATTTGAGCATTTTTTTTCTTCTCAGATGCCATATTCTCCTTTAGAGTACAATTCTAGTTTATATAGAAATAATTGTCAATCATGTAAAGTGCAGCTTAAAAATATTCTGATGGTGTTACCAGCTTTAACTATTATTAAGTAAATACAATAGTTTATTCTCAATTTACCAACATACACCATGAAGAGTATTTTGGCATATATATTATAAGGTTATGTGAATTTTTAATTTATTGCGTAAAGTGCTTGCAGTGTTTCATACAGGGGGGGGGAGCCCTGGGATCTCCCCCCCCAAACCTCTGATCTCCCCCCCCAAACTCATTTCTTTACACAAACTTTTATAATAGAATAATATACCAATTACAGTCTAATGCGCCTATTTTTTTCTTTAAAAATGTCCAGAATTTCATTAAGATTAACTTCACTTAAGTCTGGGCCTTCAATGGCAATTCTCATAAGGTGAGTCAAGTTTTCATCAGACAAGCGATTCCTTAGCCTGGTCTTTATCATCTTCATGTGACTAAACGATCTTTCGACGGTTGCTGTTCCAACTGGAAGTGCTAGTAAAATTTTGGCCAGATTATAAACTTCTGGGAAAATCTCACTGAAAATTCTCCCCCCCCAAACTGAAAATCCTGTATGAAACCCTGGCTTGTATTATGTACTGCACTGCAACTATCATCTAACTGTAGATAACTGGGGGGAAAAAATAGTGTCTACTTTAAACTAACATGCAAACTTGCCTCTATTCTCAGCTGAACAATTGTTTCCAATATATCTTTGTCAACATTTGATTCCATCTTTAAGAATTCATTCCTTCTTCTAAGATCAGCATTCCTCCTGTTTAAAATTTTCAGTTTCTTTTCCATTGCAGTGCACTGTTCCTTGAGAGTCTGCAATTCAACTTGGTCGTCTTTATTGTCATAGGAAGCATACACATCTTCAGTAGGGCTGTTCTGCATCACTGTAACATGCTTCAGCTTCCAGTATCCTGCTTCTGGCTCTGACAATTCTGAATCACTAATTGCTTCATATATGGGTGAATCTCTGTTTCTATGATCATAAGAAGTTGAAATTCCTCCATTTGTTTCTGTTGTAAGATACTGCTCCTAAGAGTATAAGAGAATGAACTTCATTTTTAGTATGTTTTCATATCACTCGATTATGTTTTGTGGTTGTATGTCACAAGGACGTGTTCGCAAGGGAGAGGGGCCAAGGGTCCTCCTCCTTCCTCTCAACCAAGTCAAAATTACAGTTTAGGAATGTACAAAAGGCTATTAAGTCCAAGGGATTAAAGAAGTTTTAGAATATCTACTCCAGGGTTGGGGTTTGACCCCAACCCTGGGGTAGATATTCTAAAACTTCTTGATAGATATGCCTCCCACCTGTCTATCTAAAGTAAACCTTGAAGAATAATGCTTTATTTGATAGTGGGCATCACTTTAAACACATAGCAACATTGACATAGTCTATTAGCGACTTTTTATTAATTACAACAGCATGTTTGTGGCAGTGGGAAAATGCAAGTCATACATGCTGTAAGATGGTTGCAGTGTTATAAATCTGCCGTGTGTCAACATCCTCTAGCATGTGCACTTGAAGGCTAATGATTTAGCAAATACCTCAGCATAAAGGGGTATTCAATACAGAGTTGGTGGGGAATCCTGGGATAGCTATCTTCTTTCCCCCCTCCCCCTTTTAAAGAAAAGGTATCTGTTCATTGTTTCCTCCTCCTTCCCCACATAAAGCTTTCAATCTTCCCACACATGCTACGTATTCTATTACAAAATGTGAAATTTAATATACTTGAAGTGAAGTGAATGAATACTTATACTACACAGTATATATATGTGACCATCTACAGGAAAACCGGGCACAACGCGGCGTGCGTAAATATCGAGAAAAGATCGATCGATTTCTTAAAAATGTATTGTTTCAAGCCGACGGAAGGGAACGGTTAGGTCTATTATAGTGGGAACGACTTAAGCTACGACGATAAAACTTGGAGAGCTCAATATATGGACGCCGACAACTCTGTAAGTGCAAAAAAAAAATTTTCGAAGGGTGCCGCGTTGTGCCCGGTTTTCCTGTAGACGGTCACATATAGCCCTACCCTAATGCCCCCACAACCTGGGAACCAAAATTCCTGTAACCAAAGAATGATTAGGTAATAATGTGTAAGCTGCCAGTTCTATCTTTGGTTTAGTGCCAATAACTGAAAGAGAGATTTATTTGCAATGTTGTACAAACAAAAGCACTATAGAAGATGAACAGTATGTGCATCAATAATGTTAAGTATGTATTTAAGGCCACACTAACTTAAAAACTTGTCTCTCATCCCCTCCCTCTCCAATTTTTGCAGAATCTGAATTTTATATTTTATATTTTACTGCGCATGTGCATGGTGTGCGCTAAATAGAAAATGTGAGGTCAAATCAAAAACTGAACCATTGAGGACCCAGGAGATCAGTACTAGTGAAGAAATGGTGCTAGTGGTACTTCAAATAAGATTTGGGCCAGTTATCATGAAACCGTTTTATGGATGTAATGTTCCAGAAGGATCTACTATTGCAGACAGTGTGATGACACCTCCGTGTTGAACATGGTCCACACCAGACATAATCTTTCCTGTAGTTCTCCTATAGAAATCCCTTACTATTCTGTGGGGCACTCACCTTTATGCTTCTTCTGTGGCACAGAAGATATTAGTGATCATGCTGATACTGATACTTATCCTATATGCACAGACTATGTGAGAAATGGACATCATCCTATAGCTAGACGCAAATGTACCTCATTTAAACCAAAGGACGAGTGATTCTCATGTTTTACATTCAATTTGTCCCAGACATTAATCTTCATGATGATTTTTTTTTTTTTTGACTCTCATATCTTTTCATTGAATTTGTCAGTTAACAATATTCATGGTTGTTTTGTTAATGAAATCTATGCCTAATTGTTGCTTCCAATTGCCATGATTACAATAAAAAAATAATAATAAAAGCCTCCCCCCTCTCCAATTTTTGGGTAGTTTTTGGATGAGAATCAATTATTTAAGTTTATGTGGCCTAAGTAGAAGCATTTACTAAACAATATACATTAAGGGGTCCACCCATTTTTGTGAGTATAAGAGAAGGAGACATAAAGACAACCATCATTGTATAGAAGTTTAATAGTGCAAGACTGATTGGAACAGGGTGAGTGGAAAATATGTCCTATGTTCTAGAAAATATATAACAATCCTCTACGTGATTGTCCAGAAAGGTCACACAAAATTGAAAGAAAAAAAACTACATGAGCTTGTTAATATACAATACCAATTGTACTAATTAATAGCTTCCTCGGGTCACATTAATCAAGGAAACAAGGCAAGAGTGTGAAGATGCCTGCACAGTAATAGGGTAGAGATACTCCTGATATTACAGGCAGCTAGACTATTTAATGGAACTAGCTACCCTGATAGCTAGCCAGGTGTAGCAACTTTCAGAGAATTTATGTATTAGTATGCATAAAACCATAATATTTCGGCTTGTGGAGCCTTCTAGTGGTTACTGAACTAATGAGGGTGACTGTACAAGGAATATTCTATATAAACAGATGGTACAGAACATGAGATCATTGTGTAGTGCCCCTGGGAATGTAGTTGGTGTTGGGAGGTGTGAAGGTGTAATCATAATTGAGACAGTTAATTAGTGGCAGTCATTCTCTAGGGGCCTAACTAACATTCCCAGGGGCACTACACAATGATCTCATGTTCTGTACCATCTGTTTATATAGAATTCCTTGTACAGTCACCCTCATTAGTTCAGTGACCACTAGAAGGCTCCACAAGCCGAAATATTATGGTTTTATGCTACTAATAAATTCTCTGAAAGTTGTTACACCTGGCTAGCTATCAGGGTAGCTAGTTCTATTAAATAGTCTAGCTGCCTGTAATATCAACTTCACCTACAGGTACTTTCCTAGAGTTTAGACTTGAAGGAAATTAACTTTAATTTGGCACTCATTTCAGAAAACACTTGTGAGTCTCTATATTATATAGAGCACCCTAATCCGTTAAATTTCACAATTCTTATTACACTTACTTTTCCTATATCAGAAGCCAGTTTTCTCTCTGGTACTGGAGTAGAATTTGCAGATCTCGAGTATACAATTTTTTTCTTGAACTCGGCTAACTTCAAGAAGTGCCCGGTAGTACCAGGCTGAAGCTCACTCAATGATTCATTCCTGGTATGTGAATGGTTTGTATTTGAACTGATCAGATTTTCTGTACTCTTGGATGGTTTGATATTCTGTAAACAGTAGTGAAATACAATATACAATGTAATTGAATGTACCAATAGTCTAAATTGCTAAAGCTATAAAGAAGCCAAAGAGCCCTTCTTCATACCATACTTTTTTGTGGAAAATAATAAGTAAAATTATAGACACTGCTAATATAATTAAGTTTAATGAGATGGTGTAGCCAAGAAAATTATTTGTTACATGCTACCATTGAATTGTTTGACAATTCAATATTCTATTTGATGCTCACCATTTCCGTAACATTATCATAAAGCTGATCATCTTGACTCCCAGAGTTGCCATAATATGAGAGTGCTAAACTCCTTTCAAATTTATCATCAACTGCAATAGTACTGACAGAAGTGTCGGACACGCCTCGTTTCCTTGGACCTTTATTACTAGATACTGCCATTTTGGGGGGACCCAGTCCTCCATCAGCAAAGGCATCCTTATAGAGCAAATGCACATTTTGGAATAAAGTAGGTTGTACAAAATATTTTAGGAGTTATATATACTATATATGCAATTTGTTTATTTATACATTGGAATTTTGTATTTCATTTAGATTGACCTGTAGGACTACGATATGTAATCATGTAGATGCTTTATTAAACCACTAGACTAATGTTCAGTTTATCAAAGTTTAGCCAGTTATATATATAATACTTATTACATGAGTCAGAGTTTGATATTGTGAAATATTTAATATTTCACAGAGCAGGCTGATATATTTTCACAGAGCCAGAGGCAAGTTAAAATAAAGCCTGAGAGTGAAATATCTAGCCATATCACTCTGATGAGTGTAATAAGTGGTTTATTCCACACTATATCTTCACTGCTGTAGGACTGGTAACACACAGGTAAAGTTGGCTACCCACACCCCCAGCTTGATATTTTAGCAGCTGCTCTAACCCAGTTGAGTAGCTACACAGGAGAAAGGTAGCTATAAAAACCTGGGAAAAGTGACAAGTTTGGCTGGTTGCTATAACTACAAGGGTAATGAGCTTGCTTAGTACAGCTTGAAATAACCACCATGAAATATCATGAGTGTTTCACTGGTCATGTACCTAAGGATATCATTGTGAAGATATCTTGGGTGGAATTATTTATTCCATGCTAGATATCTTCACAATTTTATTTTTAGGTAAGTGACCCAGTGAGATTCTTAAGTTATCACATAGTGTTATCTCATGCACAAGCTCATTACCCCAGTAGTTATAGCAACCCAGTGAGGCTTACCAGTTTCCCCCCCCCCCCCCCAAATCAAGGTTAGAGCAGCTGCTAAAATATCAGCTGGGGTTGTGGGGAGCTCCTAGAGAGAGTTTTAATACCTGGTAAAGATATCTAACATGGAATAAACCACTTATTACACTTGTCAGAGTGATATGGCTAGATATTTCACTCTCAGGCTTTATTTTCACTTACCTCTGGCTCTGTGAAAATAAATTAGCCTGCTCTGTGAAATGTTTCACCATATCACACTCTGACTCATGTAATAAGTACTATATATATATAGTTATATATACATATAGATACATTTATACATACATACATACATACATACATACATACACATGGCATAATTTGTGGTGTAAGTGATGAAGGAATTGGTTACAAACTATCTTCTTTTGGGGTTACCCTAAACACTTGAACTTAAGGTGTTGTTTGTTGTTTTGACATACCCTAGTACCTGGCCAATAAAAAAAATCATTAATTCTCTTCAATGTATCAGTAAGTAAATACATGGCCATTTAGACGTAGGCTAGGTGGGGTTAATCCAAGGCGGAAGTTCCGGCATTGGGTAAGGGCGGCACGACGCGCGCGGGCGTGCCGGGCGGGTAAATGGTGAGAGCACATGGTCAGTGGTTCAGTCAGTCATTTGAGAAACACAACGCAAGACTCTGTTTCGAAGCTCTGTGTGTTTCTGGCGAGACTGAACCCTAGGTACAAGCGAATGGCCGATGAGGGCACCACTACCGATGGGGCAGGACCAGGACCAGGACCGACCCCGGAAATGATAGCCTGCATACAGAAGGTAGTTGAGGAGACAGTCAGGCGACTTGTGGTTCGGCCTAGCGAGGGCTCCAGCTCCGGGGAGGGTACACCGGTGGAAGGCGCAGCTGGAAGTACTCCGGCATCAGCAGCTGGTGAGCCAATTCAGAGGGGTTGGTTGGTGTGAGATTAGTGCAATACTTTTAGATTGCGTTATTCCCTAGGGCTAGCTGGAGGCTGTAGAATACCTGGAATGTTGGTTACAGTACTGGTCTTAGCTTCCAGTGTGGGAATAGATAATCAATAGATAATAAGCAGCTGTGGTTAGTGCATGGGGTAGTGCGATGTACTTCTAGTTCATAGGTAACCACACCTGGTTCGAGGAGAAAAAATTTCTTTTTTTCTTTTCTTTTTTTGGACTGTGAGTTCTGTGGCGAGACCCAGGACGGTACTGGTGGCGCTACCCCAGTGAGTGATATATGGTCCCTGTGGTGTGACCCAGGAACTTGTGTGCCCGTGGTGGCGAGACTTGAGACTTTAGCATGGCTGGTCCCTGTGGCACTGTGTAGGCCAGTGGGCCGTCTCTTTCTGCTGCCAATGTGCAGGTGTGGAGTGGTTGGCAGCCAGTGGTATGACCAGACTGCTTGGTTTCTCAAAAATTGTATTCCGGTGGTGTGACCCCGGGTGGGTGTGGTTTACAGGCACAAGTGTGCCCTTGATATTAGAGGTGTTCTGGATACATGTGTCACTGAAACTGTGTTGGTGTCCATGTAGGTCTAGGCACAGTTGATGCTGGACGAGTGCGTGACCTCGGTCTCCCAGTCTTTGATGACCACGGGTCTCCGTCAGTGGCTCCCGTGGAGGGACCCAAGTGTGTCGGAGCGGGTCGGGAGTCTGCCAGTTCCAAGAAGGGTGATGTGACTGTGCAGAAGTTCCAGCTGGGCCCCACTCTGCCAGTAGTACCGGCACGCATTGTGCGACGCGTGCTGAGAGGTGACTACGTGGATATGGCCGAATTGTCAGAGGACAACTTGGAGCTGGAGCTCCGTCGGTCGACTGAGGGCGAGGAGGGGAAGCTCACCCCTCCAAGCAAGCTGAAGCCGGTGGCAGACCCGTTGACCTGGGCGAGGTCTTTCTGCATTTATGCCGGAATCGTTGTTAGCGCCCATCCCGACAAGGCTCGGGATCTGTTGGCCTATCTGGCTACACTGCTGGCAGGTGCCGAGAAGGGCGATTGGTGGAGAGCTTACGACAGTCGGTTTCGACAGCAAATTCCGGCGCTTGAGTCGGCGGAGTTTGGGAAACTCGACCAAGCGCTCTTCACCCGTTCCATCTTTGCCACTGGCGTTGCTGGCAGTGGTCAGCGTGGAGGCGCTTCTGTTCAGGCAGAGGGCAGGAGTGTACCACCAGCGAAGAGGCGCAGAGTGGCGCCGTGTTTCGCTTGGAATGACGGGAAGCTCTGTGCTTCTACTCCATGTCGATTCTCACATGTGTGTTCGAAGTGTGGTGGGGATCACCGCAAGTTTGCGTGCACTCCCCCAGTGGAGAGCGCCTCCGGTCCAGCCAGTAGTGTCTGACCTGCGATCGTTTGAGACTGTGGAGCTGCTGTGTGCTCATGACTTTTGTGTGTGTTCCACTTGCTATCTGATCATTGTTGATTCCAATATGTCGATTGTTGTCATTTTGCTTGCAATTATTTGATTGGAATTTCTTGTCGAGTGGAAACTTAGATTTGGGTACACTGTTGTGTTTGTGTGAGTAGGAGTGTTTGCGGGGGTGTACTCGCACGTGGCTGATTTGCTCACCTTAGCTGGGCGGAAGCCGTTAGACAACACTCATTCCCATCTGTTTCCGAGAGAGTGGAGCTCTATCACAACTCCGATGTGTGCCGACGCGTGGATGAGCCACCTGCAGGACCACCCCGACAGAGCGTATTGTGGGTTTCTCTTGGATGGTCTCCGTGCTGGATTCCGGATTGGGTTCCGATATGGTGGGGCCGTCTGCAAGAGTGCAGTTTCAAACATGCCCACCGCTCGTGAGCACCCTGAGGTGGTGAGCAAGTTCTTAGAGACTGAGTTCAGAGCAGGCAGAGTGATCGGCCCAATTGAGGGCAAGTGTCTGTCTTTGGTGCAGATCAACAAGTTGGGGTTGGTGCCTAAGAACCACCAGCCGGGCCGTTGGAGGCTCATAGTAGATCTATCTTCACCCAAGGGTGCCAGTGTAAATGATGGCATAGAGCGTGAAGTTTGTTCTGTGAGCTATACGTCAGTGGACGCAGCTTGCGAGAGGGTAGTCGCCATTGGTCGCGGTTGCCAGCTGGCCAAGTTCGATGTGGAGGGTGCCTTTCGAACGGTGCCAGTTCATCCCGATGACAGGTGGTTGTTGGGCATGAAGTGGGAGGGCAAGGTCTACGTAGACAAAGTGTTGCCCTTCGGTTTGAGGTCCGCTCCTAAGCTATACAATGCAGTCGCGGATGCTTTGTTGTGGATTATCGTCCACCATGACAATGTCAATGGTTTGCACTACTTGGATGATTTCTTGCTCTTCGGCGAGCCAGATTCACCACAATGCGGATTGTCCCTGCAGCGGGCGCTGGCCCGGTGCAGGGTGGTGGGGGTGCCTGTGGCCCCCAGAAAGACCGAGGGCCCAACTACCAAGTTGGTTTTCTTGGGCATAGAGATCGATACTGTGGCCATGACACTGCGGCTGCCAGTGGTCAAGTTGGAGAGACTTCAGAGGGAGATCCAGAAGTGGAGTACTCTGAAGTTTGGAACTAAGAGAGACCTGTTGTCCCTGATTGGTCAGTTGCAGCATGCTTGCTGCGTGATCAAGCCTGGTCGCTCTTTCTTGAGGAGAATGATTGAGCTGGCGAGGTCGGTTCGGGAGCTGCACCACAGGGTCTGTCTGAATGCAGGCTTCCGTTCAGACTTGAAGTGGTGGGCCTGCTTCTTGCCCATATGGAACGGCAGTTGTCCAGTGTCCAGTATCCTACTGAGCATGCCAAGTGTGGAGTTGACCTCAGATGCTTCTGGCTCTTGGGGCTGCGGTGCATATACTTCACAGGGCCACTGGTTCCAGCTGCCGCTCCCGGAGAGCTGGTCTGGCATACACATCACCATCAAGGAGTTGCTTCCTATTGTCCTGGGTGTGGCTGTGTGGGGCGAGATGTGGCAGGGCATGAGCGTCTCTTGTAGATGCGACAACGCAGCAGTGGTCGCAATAGTGAACTCTGGCAGGAGCAAAGTGGATAGGGCTATGCACCTGATGAGGTGTCTATCCTTCTTTCTGGCCAGGTGGGGAGTGTCCTTGAAGTGTAGGCACATTCCTGGAGTTCTAAATGGGGCAGCTGATGCTTTATCCAGAAATGCTTTGCCTTCCTTCCAGCGTTTGGTTCCAGGGGCGAACGAGTCACCCACCGTTCTTCCGGACAGGCTGTTGGAGTGCCTGGTGCTCGGAACGCCAGACTGGACCAGGGTGGACTGGATCGGCACGTTCAGACGTTTTTTATGAGAGGACTGGCAGATAACACCCTCCGGGTCTATCGCACCGGTCAGAAGCGGTATTTGGAGTTTTGTAGCCGAACTGGGCTCTGTGGAGTCCCAGCCTCCGAGAGTGTCGTGTGCAAGTTTGTGGCACAGCTTGCTATGGAGAGCCTCAAGCATCGCACGATCAAGTCATATATGGCAGGTGTGAGGCACTTGCACATTGGCGAAGGCCTGGGTGACCCATTCCTTCCTTCGTGGTCAAAACTTCACTACGTGCTGAGGGGTGTGAAGAGGTCGCAAGGTGACTGTGACAAGAGAGTGAGACTCCCTATTACGCCTCCTTTGTTGCGTAAGATGAAGATAATTTGGGATGACCAGGCTGAGGACAGCGACATTGTCATGCTGTGGGCGGCATGCTGTCTAGCCTTCTTTGGCTTCCTGCGTGCTGGAGAGTTCACCGTCCCTGATGACTCCTCCTTTGATCCTTCAGTGCACCTTTGCTGGGGTGACCTGGCCGTGGACAACCCAGTGAATCCAGCCGTATTGAGTGTTACTCTGAAGGCCTCCAAGACGGATCCCTTCAGGAAAGGAATCACGTTGTACATTGGGCGTGCGACCTCGGACCTGTGTCCAGTGTCAGCAGTGTTGGCCTACCTGACAGTCAGAGGCAAGAAGCCTGGTCCACTCTTCGTATTCAAGGATGGCAAGCCCTTGACCCGACAGAGACTGGTGTCGGCAGTCCGAGAAGCCCTGAGGTGCGCCGGGGTGGAGGCAGACAAGTATGCCGGTCACAGCTTCCGAATTGGGGCTGCCACTACAGCTGCCTCGAGAGGTTTGGAGGACTCTACTATCCAGACGTTGGGTAGATGGCGTAGTCTGGCCTATCTGGAATACATCCGGATTCCTAGACACCAGTTGGCCAGTTACTCCGCTAGGCTGTGTTGATGTATCATTCAGACTGAGGGGTCATGTTTGTGTTAATACCATTGTACTTGTCCAGACTTGTATTTTACGATGCATTCATGTTGTGCTACTTTGAATAATTGTTTCTGATGTGATTGAGTCAATGTGGGCGCATGAGTTTTCTGTGGGTTAGGCCCTCCCTTCCGGTTCATGTGGGATGGGGGTTGCCGCCTTTGGGGCAAAGGTCGTGCCTTCCCTTGGAGGAATTAAAGGGGTTTATCCCCACCCCGTTAATTTGCCCCAACTCGGCAACTGCTGATTGGGGGCGGGGCTTCCGGCCACCGCCCTTGCCAAACCACTCAGCTATTGAAGCTGCGGAATCAGGGAGGCCCACTGATGACGAACATGGAGATGAGGGTGAGTTTAACGGAACGAGAGGCGTAGGATTAATGGCCATTTAGACGTAGGCTAGGTGGGGTTAATCCAAGGCGGAAGTTCCGGCATTGGGTAAGGGCGGCACGACGCGCGCGGGCGTGCCGGGCGGGTAAATGGTGAGAGCACATGGTCAGTGGTTCAGTCAGTCATTTGAGAAACACAACGCAAGACTCTGTTTCGAAGCTCTCCCACCCACCCACACACCTTTACCCAAATAGGGGGGGGGAGGGTCATTTCAATTTTCCGGTAGACAGCCTCGGCTGTTTTGCCGTGACGCGTGTGGTCGGAATTAAAGGGGTTTATCCCCACCCCGTTAATTTGCCCCAACTCGGCAACTGCTGATTGGGGGCGGGGCTTCCGGCCACCGCCCTTGCCAAACCACTCAGCTATTGAAGCTGCGGAATCAGGGAGGCCCACTGATGACGAACATGGAGATGAGGGTGAGTTTAACGGAACGAGAGGCGTAGGATTAACTAGCTAACTTCAAAATGCACAGCTGAAGATTAATTTGAGTTTCAAGTGAGATCTGCAAAAATTTGTGCTTACTGAGCAAAAGTTAAAACTGACATTGCAGCAGCTATCTTGTTTTTAAATATCAAACTCATATTTATTGGCTTATTGCTCTTAGGAAAGGAGCGCTTTATATTGAATTTGAAATATACCCCCTTTCCTTGGTGCTAAGGCACTCTGCTAGTATAACTATTTTATTTAATTAATAATTTTATTTAAATATTTGATTTTATTGATTTTTTAAATATATTTGTTATAACTTACATTAGAAGCACCAAATATCACAGGCTCCATGACATAGGCATTCGGAGAGGCCTGGGGATAATACATCTTCTTGTTGCCAGGTTCTGACTTCCGCTCCTTCAGTGGCATATGTTCACTTGACTTGCTAAATTTTCTGGGATCAATGGATGGCTAAATTTTAAAAAAAGTAGAAAAGTAAAGACAAACACAATTCATCAATTGCCTACTTTGCCTTCTTGAGGATATTCCCCCATATGAATAAAGTATTAAACTAAAAAAGTATTCTAGCAGATTAGCAATTATTATTAATACCTTCCCTGTTGAATGAAGTTTACAAATGAAACAGATTACTAATAGATTAGCAATTTTATTAATGCATTCTTGCTATTTGTTCATTTATTATAATATAATCCCATACCTCTAGTACGGGACTTGAAGTCGAAGAACGTTGCCGTCTCGGCATATCTTCTTCACTGTTAAATAAAATCTTTATTTTTTCTCTGATTAATTTTCCTCTTGCATTACTTTCTGGAGCCTGAAAAAAAACAACACGAATGTGTGCATTCAGACAAGTTCAAGCTATATGCCTATATAATTATGTCATACACAAGCCCTGCCGGATTATGCTAGCATTTTTTCTGGAATAATAGACATGAAATGGCAGAAGTGGAATAATTCTAGAATAATAAGGGTATTTAGGAGAATAATAAAGGGAAATGAAAATAGCTAGTTCATATAATCCTTAATTATAAAGAAAATCAATGGTGCTATTTTTCTCTCTCATTTTCTTTTACAACAAGAACATAAACATTTTAGAAATGTGGTTATACGATAGATATTCACTACTTGATTAAACAGCTGGGTTTGTGTAGGCCACTTGGTTATTGTACTTCCAAAAATGAAAAAAAAAGTTTGCAATACTGGGAGACCTGTCCAGCTCAGGCTCACAGTCAAGTAGCAAGTCATCTGGAGAATTATGCTATACGGTTTCTTGAACGTTTTCAGCTGTAGCAGAGAATGTTTTCTCCACTCTTTCAACATTTTTGCGGTGATGTTCACGGTTTTCACTGAAAGAGTAGTTATAGCAATGTAGTGGATCCTCTATTCTGAGTAATTCAGTATAGCAGTAAGAGAGACTGATTCTGTTACTAATTCAGTTCATAACATACCAACTTTTTATCGCTATGCAGTGATCACTATTTCACTTATTCCCTTAAAGGAATGTACTATGATGCAAAGTTACTGAAAATTGTAAATATTATTGTGTGGTATTCTTTACGTAGATGAACTAACATGAGACAAATCTGCAACACTACATTTGCATTGCAAAATTCTTAGAATTAGATTTTATTTTGGGACAATTTATATTTTAGTAAATACCTACCATGAACATAAGACATTATTCACCACAATTTTAAAATTATATGTATATTTTTTTTTAATTAATGCTGTGGTTTGTGTATCCTAAGCACACGAAAAAGTAAAAGTAAAAGTAGTGGTATTTATACTAATATTGTTTATCAATCTCTTGCTTTTTAAAAATATTTCCAACTTATCCTTTACAATTCTCTTAACGTATAGGCAGAAGTCAATGCATTATAGCGAGTGGGAAAGTCAAAATGTATACAAATAAAGAGGAAAAAATGTGCCTGAGAAAACACAAATATGAACATATAGAGAAAATATTAGTAGTTTGTGATCTGAATACATTGAAAGTAAAAGTACATGTATACTCGAGCTTTAAATGGGCTTCTTGAAGTGTATGTAATATTGGCAGGAAAATTACTTTAATTAGTATATTTAATCCTCAAGGAAGACTAAAAATGTTAAATTCAAATCTAACTTGTTAATGGTCTTTTCTAATATTTTATTCAAGATAAAAAGCAACTATTTAATACCATAATCACACATCACTATCTTGCAATGAAACCTCTTTTGTCTATAGCTGAGGTAGATTTCTTTTGTCTCATTCAGTGTGTACAAATGAAAGACTTGGAGTCTGTCATGTGTCATTTTATAATGGTTGAGCAGATTTGAAATGGTCCGGTCTAGACTGTAAAATGTGCTGAAGTTTTTGTGAATGGTCCAGGTTTGAAATTGTCTTGAGGATGTTACATCATATAGTAATTGGACAACCAAACATCCACACTTCCTTGCATTTGCCAAGTTATTTAGAGTTCCACCCTGTTTTTATACGTGCAGTCAAGCATGTAACTAATACAAATAAGTCAAATGTTTTGTTAGTATATAGTCCATATAAAGACTGTAGTAATAAAATGGAAATTGATACACCAGTTTATTATATTACACGTAGAGCTAAGTGAAAGTGTAGGAATTTCGAATGGGGTGGGGATCACTTTTTTAATACAAATAAGGTCCCCTTCTCCCAATCTTCATTCTACATCCCAATCTCTTGAACAAGTAAGGCGCTGACTTCTTTCCCCAATTAATGCTCCCCTTCTTCACTCTCTTTCAGTAGCACATGTAAACACAAACATTTGTTCAAGCTATCCATTTTCTCACCCAAATTTTGCTTTATTGGAATAATATGGTATGTCAGACTTCATTACCATAAAAAGTGTATGCGAATACACACACACACACACAAGCAGGCATGCACACACACCCACACACACACACACACACAAGCATGCATGCACACACACACACACACACAAGCATGCATGCACACACACACAAGCATGCATGCACACACCACAAGCACACACTTGCATATTGTACTTACATTAATTGTTGAAGGGTCATTTGAAGTCGTATCTAGAGGCCATTGTGCAGTTGGTTCAACAGCTAAATGTGGGAGAGACACCTTGATTTGACGATGCTTTATTGGTTGCTCATTTGAGCTGGATTCACTGACACTTCTTTTCATATTGATGGCTGACAAGAAGAGAAATCAGGGTGAACGCGGAACAATAACATTTTGAGATAAACATATATAACAACATTGCAACTCAATGTACGCTACATAATAGTTATTTTTGTATACTGCAAAATGGAGAATAGGTGCTATATGTAGTAATGTTTTACTAAGTTTATCATAATGATTTCACCAGGAACTAATCCCTAGCTTGAGACAAGTGTTCTATAGCTCAATAATGATCTACCCAGCAACATTAATAGCACCACAAAAAATTTGTGTTAGAGTAGGACATAAGGGGGTATAGCCCACGTTAGCATCATGCTGCTCTATGTTGTCATTGCATGACTATACGCATCTGTGCATGTTATGTATAATGTATGTGTAACTATATGGATGGATGGGTTCTCTAATGTGGCTTACAAAGCTGTGTTACACCTATGGCTGGTTGTCTAAACCAAAAGGCCCTGTTGAGAGAGAAGTAGCTAGTTTATGAAAGTGCAATGAGAAGTGACCCATTCTTATAAGTTACTAAACCAGAAGAAACAAATCTGTTCTTTTCACCATTATTAGCTTATGCACTGTCTATGCCCTACACAGGAAAACATAATGGAAATGAAATGGTGTGTAATGAAATGGAATGGAATTCTTAATTGTAACTAACCTCGTACCTAGTAATCCAGGTTTAACATGTTAAACATTATTACAATAGGCTACAAATAGACATCCAAACACAAAGCATAAAATCTACCCTTATCAATTCTGATAGCTAGGTACTACACTAACCAGAAAGTGATGGCTACAGTACTATTAACATCTGAACACTACAATAGTGATAGCTATTGTACTATTACTTACCTTATTTTCAATAAGCTGATCTCACTGATACTTCTTTACTACACACTGAGGTGTTCTTAATGGCAGGTGATGTGACCCACCTACAGATTTTAACAGGATTGTGGTCACATGCCATTGGAGGAGGTAAATTTTAAGAATGCAGGATCATATTACTGTGATGCCATATGTAGCAGGTGTTTGTCGAGAGGAAGTGTGCATGTAACGGACCTTGGATTGTATAACATCAAGTCACTCTGTAGTAGCTTGGGTGTGTATTCAAGCCATTTAATGTGAGCCAGTTTTGTATCTGACTCTAAATATAAACAGCAACTAAATTACTGGCAGTGCATCCCCTAGGGATAGCCCCTCGGCTACAAAAGGTTATTATCAGTTGTTTACAATTTGGGTCTCTCATTCAGCCCTTCTGTATTTTTGGAATATTTTTGCAATTTGTTTTACATTTTTAGAAAATGTTTTTATTTGCTCTCTGTTACAAATTAGATCAGATTAACCAACCCAACATTTGAGTTGCCATAAAGAGGTGGGACCAATCGGCTACTAAGATTTATGCATGCCCGAGGCAGTTGTATTGTAAGACTATTGTCTTTCTCAAGCAAGTAGTAGATATAGCAGTCGACCAAATAATATTTTTAGAGGTGGGGGAGAGCACAAAATGGCCAGGTTAAGGTTATAACAGAATTATGTTATAATGATGTTCTTTGCTAGGTAATGTTGTTGTTTTTTTGTTTTGTTTGTTTGTTTTTGTTGAAGGCAAGCTCATGATCAAGTGTAGAGATCAAACTGATAGCTAGTTATTCTACGCATCAACTTAATTAGTAAATTTTTCTTTAGTGTTGATCATGACTAACATTACAGGCGCATACTGGATCCCAGTGACTCTGCGGTTTCAGGCGCCGAATGCGAAGATTAACACTTCGGTAGTCTAGCGGTACAGTATCGTCAAATAAATGAACACAATGTGGGTGGAGTCTCGCATAAATAAAAAGCATGAGTAAGGGTTTTCCCCGAAGCACTAACTGGGAGTTTTCTTGTAAAAACTGAGAGATGAGAAGATTTTAGACGTTCTATGATCTTTTCTACACCAAAATGAGTGACGATAGATATAGTGGAACCTATAGTCCTGGCTCGAAACGTCGCAGTGACAACGCAGCCGCCGCTAGTGCTGCCGGGCGGCACGCGACGTCGTCCAGGTCACTATTGGGTGACCCGCGCACTCTTGGTGTTTCTTCTACCTCTACACCCTCTTCGGCTCACCTACCTCATAGCATCACCACTACTACAGCATCTTCTCACGGAGCCGACGACTCAAGACCTTACAATACAGACAAAAGCAATACTAATGTTGGCGGTTCTGGTGTTTCACGACAGCATAAGAGAGAAGCAGAAGAGAATGAAAGTGGTGAAAGTGAATTTAGTAGGCCAAGAGCTCATGAAATCATGAACAGAGGCAGAACAAGTGGTAGCTCAGCTGTAGTATCTCATGGGGACGCTAGTAGAAAAGGAACTGGGTTAGGTTCGAGTGGAATTGGATACAACTTGAAGAAATACACCACCCGGGAAGACGACGTAGGATTAGGACGAAGGGAAGCAACTGTTTCAGCTGCAAATGTTCCACATTTGACGGTCCCGCCTAGCAGTATGAGCAGTGAGGGCCAGGTAACTTTAATGCACATATTTTGTTCCTCTCTTATCTTCCTATTTTTAATTATACACTGGGGAAATAGTCA
>WLWD01001898.1_pt1 | contig 94297 bp, 75 predicted proteins | sample 6712731 | NCBI WGS metagenome assembly WLWD01 (sample SAMN12718690, study PRJNA576275) | sponge metagenome | isolation source: marine sponge | host: Mycale hentscheli | place: New Zealand: South Island, Marlborough, Capsize Point | collected 2014-11-01
GGATCACTAAACAGTGACTCCAACAGACTATGAGGTAGTTTACTGCATTCTGAAGGGGCTTGCAGTGTAGCATTTTCCATTTAGTCACCTTGTCTTGTGTTAAGGCTGTGTGCTACGCGGTGAGAGTGAAGAAATATTGACTGTGGCGCTTAGGATTTGATGTACAGCGACTTGCAATTGTTAGCGGTGCTTTGCCAGAATTTGCGAACGAAGTTGCGCCAACTTTCAAGGTAATCCTATTAAGTTCAGTCTATTATTTGCCATCAATTTAGTAGATCCTTAGGAACGATTCAAGTGGAAATATTACAGTGTAAATATCCTCATGAATAATTAATGAGCTAATAGTACCCGTAACCATAAGCAGAGGCAGTATGAAACTTTAGAAATAGTTATAGGCACTTTACTGAGGTTCCCAGATAAGTTAGGCTCTACTGTACCTTGCTTACATTACTCAGCATGTTTCTGGCAGAATATTGTTGGTGATAGTTTCAAGTTTTGGAGCTGATAAATCTTTCCCTTCCCCATCCCCTCCATTTTCTAATTTCTAAATCTAATTGGATACAGCAAGGAGGGTGGTAGGTTAGATGAGGTATGCAGCAATAATAATGTTTGCGTGAGATGTGTAGTAGCACATGCTCACGTGAGATAATGCTGGTTCTGCATTAGTGCAGAGTATTATACTTCACCAGATGCTCTAGAACCCAACATGCTACAGGTTTCAATATGCATAGGACTAATAGACCCACTCTGACAACTGTAAACTTCAGTGTTGAGGAATATCGAAATAAAAACCTCTTTCTTATTATTATTTCAATGATATTGTTACTGTTACTTAGCATCCCTCCTATTGCACTTAGTGTCCCGTTGTTAGGAGCAGTCGCTATGATCTATATTAGAAAGAGTGGTTTTCGTAACTAAGAATGTGGTTATATCACTTGCTCTATGCTGTAGCACTATGTAGAGGGTGAAAGAATGAGGCAACATCATTCTTTACCTAAGAGGTCTTTCCTCCTTGTTTTGTCATAATACCCTTAGACATTAAGGCATTAAACTATTGAAGCACATTGAATTCTGGATACTTTTATTTTACAAATAGTGTCAAAGAGACAGGAATTGAAGCCAAAGCAATTAGCCATTCTTAGTTCAAACTTAGTAGGTACAAAAGCTAGGCAATGTAGCACTACTGTAAGTGTTCTTTTGCGGCAACTTCCAACCATCTAGCTGTATAAAGCATAACACTCTTTATGAAGATTACCAGCATTGGAATAGTCATCAGAATGGAAGCTATTAGTGTGCCAATATTATTACATACATACTTCATACACACAGTTACCTACAGCTTTATGCTTCATTAAATTCTAACTACTCAATTGAACTCAATACTGACATGACATAAAACTCAACAAAAAATAATACACCTAGCTACTATGACATAGTTCTATATCTTTCTTGTTCCTTTCTGTCTTCTTTGCTCTACTTCTTTCTCTCTTCTGAACTTTGGGGGAGACCCAGGCCTATAGCCTTTTCAAAAATAATCTAGTGTGGAGGCAGTGTGTTTATCAGCATCTGTTGCTGTGGTGAGCATAGTGGTCTATACTCAAGTAGCAGCTACTTCTATGAATATCATTAACTAGAAAGGGAAAGTTATGTGAACCCTTGAACATCTTTCAATGCTACTTTCAAGAAGCAGCTTTGAATGAAGCAGTGCCAGTGATGGACGGTCACGTCCTGCCAGAGAAACGTCCTGCTAAGAAGCTGTGGGGTTGTAAGGCCCACAGACGATCTGGACTTTTGTAAAAGTTATCTCTGGGATCTCGCTGTCTATCAAATGTGACAGAGACAGCCAAGTCCCAACAACCACAATTAGTTATAATAGATTACAAATAAGTAATAGAACACAATGAAAATGAGTCACTGCACAGAAAGTGGAATAAAACGTAACTAAGATAATGCGAAAAGTGCGTGCATTATAATAAACAATAAAATAGCTACGGGGTATATTAATGTTCGACGATATCGGGAGTTTCTCGATATCGGGAGTTCATGAATGTTCTGCATATGCTTGAGGTTCTTCCTAGCAGGCCTGGACAGCCAGCTTGTACCAGAGCATTAGACTCATCTAGGTAGTCACCACATGCTTTTTCTGCATTGTCACCTCCATATGCATGCTACCAACAACCAACATTACTGTGAACTTATCTTGTCTATAGCAATGCTCAGGTGACCCACCTACTACTTGCAAGTATTAGACATTAATCTTGAGAGAAGGGGGGAGAGATTTTTTTGCCTTTGATGATCTTTATGCAAGAAATTAGAGAATCCTATGAAAAATCTAGTAAAGCAGGCTTAAATGTGATAATAGAGCCATAGATAGTAGTAGAAGGTATGATCTGTGTATTCATAATTAGCATTTTGGTTGATTTCAGTTCTTTGAGTTTACTCAGCTGCATCAGTGTGAGGAAACCACTGTAAGTGGACTAAGAGTAAAGGTATGTAGAGGTAGGAGAGCTGGTTGAGACTTCCGAGATAACATCTTGTTTTTGTGGCAACTTAATGAGATCATTGATAGACCATTATTCTTGAGCTGATAAGAAAGTTGACAATAATTCAATAACGTAGGGGTGCACTTGAGTAAAAATGGCGAGTGAGCCAGCCTAACTATATGTTTAAACAACTAATTCAGGTAATAAGTATTCAATACCGTGGTAATCGCTCTCAGCAACTTCTTGTGATTTTTGAACCCATACCTCAAAATAGTCACGTAACAAACATCTAGAATTGTTCTTTTAAATAATAGAGGAAGAATGGGCAAGCGATACACTATCACATGTGACACAATTTTAGAATCGGGGATATTTGTATGTATGGATGTACTTGTGTCATTTGTACTTTGACCTCACATTTTTTGTGTGCTTGGTGGGCAACCCCATCCCATATTTCAACAAACAGAATCTGTTTGTCTATCAACATCCTTACCTGTATCATTCAGGAAAATGTAATTGTGGAATTAGGTTGTCTCTGACATAATATGAGTGTTCTTGTATGCAGTTATAGTATGTCCATGTTGAGTTGGCGCGACCGCAAATGTGGCAAAAGAGGAATGCACTTAGCAAAACTGGAAACCAATTAAGGTCACATGACAGTAGTAGCTCAAACTCGCAAAAACATTGACACCCATGGGTAAAAATGAGGCAGGTCTTAAGGTGCGCATTATTACCATAAGTTATTTGTTGAAATGGAAAAGAAGCTATGGCAGTTTCTTCCGCGGCTGTATTCAATTATGCCTGGTTATAACTAATCACCCGTAGTTTATCGTTTATACGAGCTTCTAGCTGTGCGCTAAAACTGGCTGAAGGTTGCTAGGGGTGATCCAGAGCTACTAATGTAGTACAAATCTTCAAGGAAAAGAAGCGCAGGACTGTGGCTGAACGTCTCCTCAAGTAAGTCTGATTGTTGTGTGCTTAAGCGTGTATTTAAACTCTATTCTTACTTTCTTGATGTACGAACTTCTGAAGTACTCAACAGTAATGTGAAGAATCCAGTACATCACCTACACCTTTAGCTATGGCCACACATTCCAGTATTACTTTATGTCCCTCGCACTGAATCATTCATATCATTTTATTGATGATTTTACTATATTTTCTGTCTACTTTTTAAATTTAAATTATTTACAAAAAAAAAATTGCATATAGAGTCAATGATGAATTATATATCTTAGTATCTTGGTCAGTAAACTTACTAAGTTCATTTATATGTGAATTAGTGGTGGTGGTAAGTTATCTTGGTTTGCGTGCCGAGTGTCATAGCTATATTATATATTATATGTATGCCCTATGTAACAGGTCAAGTGTGTGTATATTCGTGTGATAACATTTATAGTGAGAGTTGTAGCTTGCTCGTCAGTGGAGCTGGAGCACATCACAAGTATAGTTATTAGTTAGTTAAATATATGCTTTTTTTTGTACTATTCTTTCACACCAATAGTGTTAAACTATCACATGACCTAGAAATACTTTTGAAGTATACATGACCTCTTTTTTAATTTTTAACATTTTGTGATGGTGTAATATCCATAAGAACGTTATCCTTTTATTTTGTTCCTTTTAAGTTGAAACAATCCACTTGATTTACCTACTTATTCACTCATTTTTTTGCTTTCAAAATGCGTCCCCAAATGGTGAATTCTTATAGTGCTTCCAGCTTAAAGATTATTAATATCATATCAACCTTCTTACAAAATATTTTTGTGGTTATGTGATTACTTTTGTGGTAGGAAGTACCTGAAGTGAGAGTTCATAAACAGTAATTTAAAAGTGTTTAAGCCAGACAAAGAGCAATTATTCTTTCTAATTTGGTATGGTGATTGTATATTAGCTAAAGTTTCATTACAAAATAATTGTTGCCATTATGTTTTATTCCGCTAAAATTTGTATTTAATCAAAACATGTTTTTAAGCCAGGAACCCAGCAAATATACAGTTATGTGTCTAAGAGCATGGCATAACATAGCTAAGTACATTCATGATGGATAGGTTGTGGTCCAGGGAGAAAGATGACAGCACCTGAACAACTGGCAAACATTAGTTATCTCTAAAATGCGTGCACCACATACCTAAACAACTTTCAATTTTCTCTCTTTCCAAATGACATTCACCGTAGAGTCTCTGACCCTCCGTATTTTTGTGTTCGCTCCGCGTTCGACCCCGTCCCAAACTTCACTAAACAGAATCCTCCGGTTTAGCGATCATTACCCGTATCACCTTAGAAATTGAATTGTTTACCGCTTTGAATTGTTTTGCGGGTGCAGTTAAAACGCAAAAACTTATGGGAGCACCATTTCCATTAGAGTTAGTGGCGGTGGTAAGTTAATACTCTATTTGTCACAGTTATAAGCCTCACTCAACAGCATTTACTTGAAAATTCATTGTCCACTAGACGAACCACGAAGGTAAGTCTTGCGTAGGTATGTTCAGTTGTGTGAAAATATTGTGCGTTACAACTACTATTAATAATATCACAAAGGAAAATTTAAATAACGTGACTTGATTTTGTTGCTTCTTTTTCAATTCAAACAGTTGCGGGGAGCAGTTACTATGGCATTGAACCCCTTTACCGCATATACTTAATTTAAAAACACAACTTTATTTTAGTAGCTTGAGTGTTAGTTGTTAAAATCAATCATTTAACAATAGTGTAGTTTAAGCACACCACTAGTTATCTCCAGCTTTATTTCTAGAGTTAAAACGCTACGCTTGCGTTTAGTTACGGTGACGCTGCTTCCATCACCGCTGGTCGTTGAATTTTTAAAAGAATTAGCAGCCTCACTGCGTTTCAACACCGCCATCAACGAGTTCCGATAGTTATAGACGCACTATAAAACTGCTAGTTGATTTACTTGCTCATCATTTCCACACAGTACCCACAATCAAATACAAGTGCCATGCGTGAAATATTTTCCCAATTTTGTTCGTTTAATTTGGTAGCTTTAGGCTACTGACGTTCCGTACTAGACTGTCAATCGATTTTGTCTCTGCAGACAGAGTTGTCAGTACCTGAGATGAATGGGTAAGAGGGTTCAAGTGTATAAAGTTAGTAAGCAACATGGCTGAAGGTATTATTCATGAGGGGAAGACTCTGGAGCATATGGAGAAGGAGATCACTTGTGCTGTCTGCCAGGAGCACTACACAGAGCCTAAGGTCTTCCCTTGCCTCCACTACTACTGCAAAGAGTAATTCAACAACAACTAATTCTCCAGTGGAATTACTAGCAATGTCAGTAGGTTTTCTCAGTCCTCTCCACACTCTGACAGGTTTGCCTAGTTGTGTAGGATGGATAGAGACAGACACAGGGAAGGGACTACCTGCTACTTGCTGTCCATCTACTGACACAGTTAGTTCATGACGTCCGCGCACAGTGGGTGTGTACTGGACACAATATTTTCCAGGTCCTGATGGCTCTACCTCACATTCTACAACTGATCCCTCACACAGAGACTTCAATTGACCAGTTACTCTACAAGTACTGCGTCTGGTTATCTTGTTGTTAGCTAGCCGTGTTAATACAGTTAGGCTAGTTATCTCATTCACTAAAGCTGACTCCGCCCCCTCTCCCCTCACTGCACACTGTGTTGGGTCTATAGCTAGCCTAGTGATCTCGGCCTTGTCCTGACAGAGCTGCTGTAGAGCCTCTACACACCCCACCTCTACCTCCATGTCTGCCTCCTCTACTGGCTCTGTGTTCCTCCCTGACTGGCTCTGTTCTTCTATCTCTTGCTCTATTCTCTTCTTGATCTCAGTGTGCATGCTCATTACCTCATTGTCAGAACAGTCACTCACAAATCTCTCTGTGTAGTCTGTGATACTCTGGACCTCTCCATGAGCTAGAGATAAGTTCTTCTCCTGTACTGTGAGCTTGTCTATCTTCTCTTGAACTGTCTTGGCAGATTCCTGGAGCAGTTGTTGCTTGCGTTCTTCTAGGATGAGATGAAGTTGATTGAACGAGGTGTTGATGGTGTCGGCTACAGAGTTCCCTTGGGCCTCTACCTCCTGCTTGGTATCTGAAATCTCTTCAATTCCTTTCAATAAACTTGAACTGATTTCTTTTAGAACCGATACCTTGTGTCGAATACTTTCTTTCGTTTCTGGAGCTGATATTTGGCTGAATTCAAAGTTGTGGTCTCTGTGGACCTTGACTGTGCAGTCGCGACAAATGAGAGAGTTACAATCAAAGCAGTAGATGACAAGTGGCTCCTTGTGAGTGAGACACTTCTCAGTGGGAGGCTCCTTCATTGCTATCTCTCTAGCTCGACCTTGCTTTAGATCTTGTAAAGAATCTACCTCATGAGAATTGAAGACTTTGAGTTTCTTGTGCTGATTGACACATTCTTTGCAGATGAAAGCAACACACTGGCGACAAAATGCTTCAACTTTGGCTCCAGAGTCTGAGCATCCTTCACACTTTACCTCTACCTTGCCATGGACTCGCTCTAGAGCGTAGTAGTTGGATTTGTAGCGGTTGACAAAGAAAGCTGTCTTGAGTTCCTCCACACCTCCCTCAGGGAGAATGGTGTCCTTGCGACACTCTGGACAAGAGAAGGGTTTGTTGGAGGGTGTCCTGAGGGCCAGTTTGAGGACACAGGTGGAGATATTGTGAACATTCATGAATATGAAACTATAAGATTGCTTGTAAAGAGGTTAGCATCTGGATTGAGTATATCCGGTACTTTAGCTATAGACAGAGAAGACAACCTTCATTGTACTTGTCTAGACACTAATAAGATAATGAGATGTGATAAGAATGGTGATAATGTTCAGGTGTACAAGGTGGAGCAGGTGAAAGGTCCAGGACATTTGGGAGTGGCAGTATTAGAAGATGAAGTATTGGTGTGTGAGCGTTACAATGAAAGTACTATCATGGTGTATGACAGAAGAGACTTTAAGTACTTGAGACGTATTGTACATAAAGAAAGTGGGACATTATTCAGGATATCCACAGACATCCATAGCAACATCTATGCCACTGATAGTAGCAACTGCTTGATTAGAGTCTTCAATAAAAATGGTGCCCTTTTGTGCTCCTTTGGCTGTCATAATAATGGCTTGAAGATTTTGAAGGATCCTCGTAGTATTTGTGTGTCTAGTCAGTTTGTATATATCATAAATGCTAAAAGTCATAATGTGTCAGTGTTTACTACAGCAGGAGATTATGTCACTTCATTTGGTTTGTGTGGTGATGATGAATTCAGTCCTTGTGGGATTACCGTGGATATTAATAATTTCGTATTTATCACAGTTTTTTGTGGTAGAGTTTATTGTTTTTAATATTTTTCTCTAATTAGGTGTTATTTATGCTTTAGCAAATTTTATAATTAAAAATTCAACCGACTTACATAGTACTTATTGCAGGCACAGCATTAGAATTCATTAAGAATGGATGCTGGCAGAATCTCTATATTCCAAATCTGTATTGGAATCCAGCAGGCATTAGTTGTGGTCAAGAGGTAAGAATCATGCGGCCTTCAGGCATTAAACATCAGATAATTCTTTCTCACAATGTGATAGGAGGAATATATGGCCCAAAAGTTTTGTATTGAGAACTGTGTTTCTATATTGAAAGTTTTGGCTTTAGAATTAAATCCTTCCTTGTAGTAATTTTAAGCAGCATGCTAAAAGAAGGCAGAACATGTATAAGTATAATTATATTGTAGCGCCTGTATTCTTTCCTTATTAGCACTTTTTATTCAGCTCTTCATGCGTTCCGTCTACTGCTGATTGGCACTTAGTCCTAGTTTTTAAGTTACCACTTGCTATTAAGCGCCCTTTTTTTTTTTATAGCACCCATTTCCTTTGCCGTTTGGAGTTATGAGCAGGAATGCTTGACAACCCGAGTCTACGGTAATATAATACTCACGCAAATGTATATTATATATATATAATTAATCCTTTCACCGTCAGATTTATTTAGACGTTTTGAAAAAAAAATAGGACTTTTAAATGGTCCATAGCAACCACAGAAAAAAATTGTCTATATAAAATATACATTACAGAAAAAATGTTTTAATGTTGCCTAGCAACCAATGTGTGGTAATTACTACTTGTAAACCATAACATGAATATAATTATCTTGTAAACCACGGCAATGAATAATGTTATTGTGAACTCTAGACTGGTTCAAGCCAGTCCATGGATTATCTTACTGTACAGCTACTTCATGGGACAAAACTAATCAACTAAGGTTTCATATTTAGCCTGGGCTCAATTTCATGAATATATTTAAATAATTCTTATATAACAATTGTATTAGACCTATCTTTCTAATCATTATTCTTCAAAAAGTTTATTATTTCTATAATAGACCAGTAATCAGTTATGTTGATGTGAATGTGAGTTTATAAAATATAGAGCATGAACTGAAAATTGTACATAAACTATCAAATATTGTACATGAGTCATTATAAAATATATATTCAAAAATATGGGCTGTTAGTTTCATGAAGTAAAGTCTACAAGGATGTGATATTTTTTGAGACAGTTTCTTTCAAATGATACACATAAATGTACTTTGCAGTACTCGCATTGAACACGAAACTCATGGCGATTCCCAACAGCAGTAAACGTATTTATATTTATTCTTATGATAGCTGAACTTACAGCACAATTCCACCTATCTGCATGCTTAGGCCAGTGACCTAAATTTACCTTCAGTCTATTAGCTGAAGATGCTCAACAGATCGTAGACAACCAGCACTATGACATCTTGTAGAGAAGCTACCAATGAGCTGTTTTGCTAGCTCAAGTAGTACTGCTACTACTGCTGCCTGAATTGATTGGTCTTCCACGCCCCTTTCTACTACTAAGCCTTGTACTAACACGCCTCCTTCCACTTATTCCTCTTCCTCCCCTGCTAGGCCTTGCTCTTACTGTTACTCGCCTACCTCTCCTTCTCCCTCCTCGTACATGCCACCTACTTCCACTAACACACTGTTGAGAAATGTCTGATTCTGCTCCAGACCCTTGAGACGTGATATCCATAGTAGATGGAGAACTGAAGTCTTCCTGGATGATGGAAGATGGAAACTCCCTTGACTTGCTTGATCATTCATGTCAATTGACTCATAGTCTGTAAAGTTACAATAGATTCCTGTTCAATTTACTCATGTGCATTCTCGCTTTTATTGGTTATTATATTGACTTGCAACCAGCTATTTTACATGTTACTTACTATAACAAGTATTGTTTGACTATATTTTATATAGCTACTACATTTATTTTACTACTCTACATTTACCTGAAACATCCAAGTTGGCTCCAGTAGTGCTACTAGGCTGAACTTCCACTCCACTACTCAGAGTTACTAACTCAAATGTGTCCAAATGCTGCTGCCCAGCATAAGCAAATATTCCTTCACCCTCCCCATCGCTAGTTTCATTCTCAGAAAGACCAAAATCATAGTCGAATAAGCACTGAATAACTTCGTCGGCATCCATTCTCTCTTCTGCGGTCAACGCGTGCAGTCAATTTAAAAATTCAAATTTACTTTTCCCTTTTTCCCCTAGTTACCGACAACACAAAATTCTCCTATTTAGAGCGTAGTTAAAGCTTTTCATTCTACGTACATTGAGACCAAATTTAGGATCGGATCGCGAGTGGTTGAATTTTTTATTGGTAAAAGCGCCATATGGCGCTATTGACGGTAAAAAGCAGCTTGGTATTAAACCTGGAAGGGATATAAAATAATAATATTTGATTTTCCATAGAGCCTGATTTTTAACCAAGCTCTTCAACACTGTATCTGAATCAAAAATAAGAACTACTCTTTAGGTGAAATTTGGCTGCTTGAAATTTGAATTTTAATCAGTCCTTTACTCTCATAGCTACTACTCTCAACTATGCTTAGTGCAATGTAATAAGTTGTAAGATACGAACTACTTGGCGAGCAATTGCCCCCCCCCCCCCATAAATACGGTCCCGCGGCCTGTGAGTAACCTCATGCTGTAAGATTTGGCTAGTTCTTCAGGGTGGTGGTGATGGTAGGCCTAGCAATAGTTAACAGATAGATATTTGTTATTTTTCCTTTTGGATCAGGTGTCATTTGATAGCATGGGTATATGTGGCTCATAATGGGTTTTGCAATAGAGGTGCTTTGGCTCAATAAGACTATAGTCCAGCAGATAAGAAAAATTATTGTGACAGAGTGGACCAAAGCATGAAACCTGGTATGCAGGTTCGGTTTGGCATATATAACAGTATCAGAAGGGGTGCCAAAAAAATTTGTTTAATTAAAACAACATTTTTAAAGTGTGAAATTTTGAATAACAGTTAATTGTGTAAAAGGGCTCAATATACATTGTTTATTATAATGTATTATGGTTTAATACTTTAATGTTAATGATTAAGAGTCACCTGATATTACAGGCAGCTGGACTATTATTTACTAGTTACCCTGATAGCTAGCCAGGTGTAGCAAGTTTCAGAGTATTTATTTCAGTAGAATAAAACCATAATATTTCGGCTTGTGGAGCCTTCTAGTGGTTACTGAACTGAATGAGGGTGACTGAACAAGGAACTTTGTATAAACAGATGATACAGAACATGAGATCATTGTGTGGTGGGGCACAGCACCTGGGAATATTAGTTGGTGTTGGACAATTTCTGTGACATGTGAGTTGTACTTGGGAGGTGTGAAGGTGTAGTCATAATTGAATTAGTGGCAACACTATATATAAGGTTTCAACTTAAAGCCACACCACTCTGTAATATTATCATGTAGGTAGTAAAAAATTAGAAATTATATATAAGCTTGCTTTCTCTTGTTTTACTGCTGTATTAATGTTTTACACATTCTATCAAAGTTCAAGTCTGAGTAATTATCATGAATAAGTCTTCCTTCAATTAGAGTTGACCTCATTTAATCGGGTGTGGTTGTGTCTATTGAATGGATGTGGTTGTGCATAACTTAGTTTAAATAAACACCACCACCCCTCACTGGAGCCTGCTAATGCACACATACAAATACCTTATTTAGTGCTCACATGACCAGAACTTATCTGAGTTAGATGACAAAGTGTGAAAGACATGGCTGAGGGTAAGACTTTAGAACAGATGGAGAAGGAGATCACTTGTGCTGTCTGCCAGGAGCACTACACAGAGCCTAAGGTCCTCCCTTGCCTCCACTACTACTGCAAAGAGTGTGTCCTCAAACTGGCCCTCAGGACAGCCTCCAACAAACCCTTCTCTTGTCCAGAGTGTCGCAAGGACATCATTCTCCCTGAGGGAGGTGTGGAGGAACTCAAGACAGCTTTCTTTGTCAACCGCTACAAATCCAACTACTACGCTCTAGAGCGAGTCCACGGCAAGGTAGAGGTAAAGTGTGAAGGATGCTCAGACTCTGGAGCCAAAGCTGAAGCATTCTGTCGCCAATGTGTCACTTTCATCTGCAAAGAATGTGTCAAGATACACAAGAAACTCAAAGCCTATGGTTCTCATGAGGTAGATTCTTTAGGAGATCTTAAGCAAGGTCGAGCTAGAGAGATAGCAAAGAAAAAGCCTCCCACTGAGAAATGTCTCACTCACAAGGAGCCACTTGTCATCTACTGCTTTGATTGTAACTCTCTCATCTGTCGCGACTGCACAGTCAAGGTCCACAGAGACCACAACTTTGAATTCAGTCAAATATCAGCTCCCGAAACGAAAGAAAGTCTACGACACAAGGTATCGGTTCTAAAAGAAATCAGTTCAAGTTTATTTAAAGGAATTGAAGAGATTTCGGATACCAAGCAGGAGGTAGAGGCCCAGGGGAACTCTGTAGCCGACACCATCAACACCTCCTTCAATCAACTTCATCTCATCCTAGAAGAACGCAAGCAAAAACTGCTCCAGGAATCTGCCAAGACAGTTCAAGAGAAGATAGACAAGCTCACAGTACAGGAGAAGAACTTGTCTCTAGCTCATGCAGAGGTCCAGAGTATCACAGACTACACAGAGAGATTTGTGAGTGACTGTTCTGACAATGAGGTAATGAGCATGCACACTGAGATCAAGAAGAGAATAGAGCAAGAGATAGAAGAACAGAGTCAGTCAGGGAGGAACACAGAGCCAGTAGAGGAGGCAGACATGGGGGTAGAGGTGGGGTGTGTAGAGGCTCTACAGCAGCTCTGTCAGACCAAGGCCAAGATCACTAGGCTAGCTATAGACCCAGAGGACAAGGCCAAGATCAGTAGGCTAGCTATAGACCCAGAGGACAAGGCCAAGATCACTAGGCTAGCTATAGACCCAGAGGACAAGGCCAAGATCACTAGGCTAGCTATAGACCCAGCACACTGTGCAGTGAGGGGAGAAGGGGCAGAGTCAGCAATGGTGAATCAGATAACTAGCCTAACTGTATTAACACGGCTAGCTAACAACAAGATAACCAGACGTAGTACATGTAGAGTAACTGGTCAATTGAAGTCTCTGTGTGAGGGATTAGTTGTAGAATGTGAGGTAGAGCCATCAGGACTTGGAGAATATCGTATCCAATACACACCCACTGTGCGCGGACGTCATGAACTAACTGTGTCAGTAGACGGACAGCAAGTAGCAGGTAGTCCCTTCCCTGTGTCTGTCTCTATCCATTCTACACAACTAGGCAAACCTGTCAAAGTGTGGAGAAGACTGAGAGAACCTACTGACGTTGTTAGTAATTCCACTGGAGAATTAGTTGTTGCTGAATATAATGGACATATTTTGAAGCTCCATGAGGATGGCACCAAGAGAACATTAGTGAATAGGTCAACATCTGGACTGAGTAAACCATGTAGTTTAGCAACAGATGAAGAAGACAACATTTATTGTACTTGTCTAGACACTAATAAGATAATGCGATGCGATAAGAATGGTGATAATGTTCATGTGTACAAGGTGGAGCAGGTGAAAGGTCAAGGACATATGGGAGTGGCAGTATTAGGCGATGAAGTACTGGTGTGTGAGCGTTACAATGAAGGTACTATCATGGTGTATGACAGAAGAGACTTCAAGTACTTGAGACGTATTGTACATAAAGAAAGTGGGACATTAATCAGAATATCAACAGATTCCCATAGCAACATCTATGCCACTAATGGTAGCAAACGCATGGTTAGAGTCTTCAATAAAGATGGTGTAATTCTTCGGTCTTTTGGCTGTGGCGATAATGGAGTGAAATTGATGAGGAGTCCTTGGGGTATATGTGTGTCTGGTCAGTTTGTGTATGTCACTAATGTGAAAGGTCATAATGTGTCAGTGTTTACTACAGCAGGAGATTATGTCACTTCATTTGGTCAGCTTGGTGACGGTGATGGTGAATTCAGAAATCCTTGGGGTATTACTGTGAATGTTAATAATTTCATATATGTTACTGATGTTCATGGTAGAGTTCAGTGTTTTTAATATTTTCATCAGTTTTATTTATTTTTATAAGCTTGCACAGTTTTATAATTAAAAATTAAAGGATTTGGTTAGAGTCATCAAATATGCTTAAAATAACCCTAACTGCATGGAGCAATTTAAAATGAAAAAGTGTGTAGTTTATAACTTGCAAACTATAAGGTGGTAATGAAATATCTCAATGGACAGAATAGATTAGATCTTTTTTTGAGGCCACACGATTTATGGGGAATATTGATTTGCCCCTTAATTTATAGGTCACAAAGCATAAGATTCGTGTACTTTTATTAGAAAGATACTTACATGCCATGTGTGTTCTATATTATTGCGCGGATTAAATCATTTCCAGACTATTTAGAATTTTATTTTATTCAAATTGTCATCATTTTACTTTTAATTCCATACCACTGACAAACCAAGTGTGTATGGTGTGGTGTGACTACTAACCAGTGTCACAGTGGTAGAGAGACACTATTCACACGGTACGCTGCCACCTGGGTACTGGGCAGGCTAACCTCACCCTGCAGCTAAGACTAGGTAGGCTTTACAAAACCAACCCTGAGACTAGCTATCTCAGTAACCTCAAGGTGCCTGTTGACAGTTGGAGCTTTGTACAAAGCTTTGTTTTCAAGAAACTGCTGAGACTGAACAAAATGAGAGGAAACTGTATACATATAGTGAGTCTGGACATGCTTGCATAAATGATGAGTTCCTTATATGGTCAGGGAGGAACACAGAGCCAGTAGAGGAGGCAGACATGGGGGTAGAGGTGGGGTGTGTAGAGGCTCTACAGCAGCTCTGTCAGGACAAGGCCAAGATCACTAGGCTAGCTATAGACCCAGCACAGTGTGCAGTGAGGGGAGAGGAGGCGGAGTCAGCAGTGGTGAATCGGATAACTAGCCATACTGTAGTAACACGGCTAAAAGACAACCAGACGTAGTACATGTAGAGTAACTGGTCAATTGAAGTCTCTGTGTGAGGGATCAGTTGTAGAATGTGAGGTAGAGCCATCAGGACCTGGAGAATATCGTATCCAGTACACACCCACTGTGCGCGGACGTCATGAACTAACTGTGTCAGTAGACGGACAGCAAGTAGCAGGTAGTCCCTTCCCTGTGTCTGTCTCTATCAATCCTACACAACTAGACACACCTGTCAGAGAACAGATTACTTGCTGACATTGCTAGTAATTCTACCAGAGAATTAATTAATTGTCACTGAATATGATGGTATTGTGAAGCTCCACAAGAGTGGTTCTAAAACAACGAGAGTGACGAGGTTAGCATCTGGATAGAGTCTACCATGTAGTTCAGCAACAGATGAAGAAGACAACATTTATTGTACTTGTCGAGACTCTAATAAGATAATGCGATGTGATAAGAATGGTGGTAATGTTCGGGTGAGCAGGTGAAAGGTCCAGGACATATTATGGGAGTGGCAGTATTAGGAGATGAAGTACTGGTGTGTGAGGATCACAATGACAATGAAGGTACTATCATGGTGTATGACAAAAGAGACTTCAAGTACTTGAGACGTATGCCACTGATATTAGTAACCACATGGTTAGAGTCTGCAATAGATATGGTGCCTTTTTGATATTTTTTGGCTATGACCATAAAGGAGTGAGAATGTTGAACAAGCCTAATTCTATTTGTGTGTCTGGTCAGTTTGTGTATGTCACTAACTCTGGTGGGTGTTATGTGTCAGTGTTTACTACAACAGGAGATTACGTCACTTCATTTGGTCGCGATGATAATGAGTTCAGTCATCTTATTGGTATTACTGTGGATAGTAATAATTTCATATTTATTACTGATTCTTATGGTGTAGTGTATCAGCTTAAAAATTTTATGTTCCATCAAGTTTTGTTTTATATACTTGAACAACTTCAAATTTCCTAAATAACAAATTGAGTTATTACAGGCACAGCATTTTTATTAGTATGGGTTCGGAGGGGAAACCTACCCCAGGCAATAATTGCATTAGAACCTCTCTTTTCTGAACCCCTAGACAATTATTTGGGAGCTAAGTAAGGGCAATAATAAATAAAAGATGGCGAAACTTCCCTTTTTTACGGTTCACCTACTCCTGCAAGATCATTATCTTACACCCAGTGGTTAGTGGTTTGTTGTCATCCTTTCTGTGTTTAGTGTATGTAATGTAAGATGTAGAATTTAATGCTGCTGGTGTGTGGGGGTAGCTTCACAGCAGACAGCAACCCAATACATCATCATTTATTTTAAACTGCACCCAAATAATGTGGTGATATGAGACTAATGATGTTTGCAACCACTGTTTTGTCTTGTTTTTTTTTGTTTTTTCCTATTGATAATTGGCCAATTTTTGTCAATAAAAATCGTAAATCTTTTTCATTTCTTTAGAAATAGTTATAGGCACTTTACTGATGTTCCCAGATAAGTGAGGCTCTACTGTACTTTGCTTACATTACTCAGCATGTTTCTGGCAGAATATTGTTGGGCACAGTTTCAAGTTTTGGAGCTGATAAATCTTTCCCTTCCCCATCCCCTCCATTTTCTAATTTCTAAATCGAATTGGATACAGCAAGGAGGGTGGTAGGTTAGATGAGGTATGCAGCAATAATAATGTTTGCGTGAGATGTGTAGAAGTACGTGCTCACGTGAGATAATGCTGGTTCAGCATTAGTGCAGAGTATTATACTTCACCAGATGCTCTAGAACCCAACATGCTACAGGTTTCAATATGCATAGGGCTAATAGACCCACTCTGACAACTGTAAACTTCAGTGTTGAGGAATATCGAAATAAAAACCTCTTTTTTATTATTACTTTCAGTGATATTGTTACTGTTACTTAGCATCCCTCCTATTGCACTTAGTGTCCCGTTGTTAGGAGTAGGCGCTATGTTCTAAATTAGAAAGAGTGATTTTCGTGACTAAGAATGTAGTTATATCACTTGCTCTATGCTGTAGCACTATGTAGAGGGTGAAAGAATGAGGCAACATCATTCTTTACCTAAGAGGTCTTTCCTCCTGGTTTTGTCATAATACCATTAGCCTGTATCCAGTTGAAAGTGGAAACACGTTCTTCATAATTGGCTCATTAATTTAGTGTGTGTGTGTGGTCACTGATTTCTTTTTTTTTTTTGCAGTAAGTGGCATGCTGATACTTGTCTGTACTGTAAGCAGTTCTTATGATATCCACACAATTCATTCCAAACATAGTGTGTTAATTAATTGCTACCAAGAAATGGGTTTCCAAAGTTATTCATAGCCTAAGCTGAGCAAACAGCTGTGGGGACAATCCCTTCTCTTGATGATTGCCACATTCAATAATAATTGAGAAGCCGTCATCTTCAGTAACCTTGCTTGTTCCGGTTCTAAACTCACCCCTTTCTGAAGGTTCAACGGGTTTCAGAGACACTAACTTACCTCAAGAATCCTAAAATTATTTAAATTTATGAAACATCAATGGACTTCTGTAATGTTCCTTGTTGTATTGGCACTAACAGCCTCTGAAAGAGGTTTCTAGTAACTTGTGGTTCACCCGTTGCCAGAGACACTGAGGCAAGTGTTGATGGGCCTGTAGCTCCTTTTCTTCTTTTTTTTTTTTATTAATGGATGCTGCCAGACTCTCCATGTCCTGGATGTGTATTAGAATAAAGCTGGCATAGTTGTAATGGTCAAGAGGATAGAACCAAGGAACCACGGCCTTCAGGTATTCAGCATACACTTCCCCTCTCAATGTGATGGGGTGAACATAAGGCCCAGGAGTTCCATGTTAAGAAGCGTATCTGAAAGGTTGTACTTGTTTGTATCATTTCCAGTTTTCTACTTTTTGGCTTCATCAGTAAACACTTCTTCAGCATGTGAAGCTTTGTAAGAAATTAGTGCAGTGATTTGTGAATATGCTTTCGTTGTCAGAGGTAGTGCTTTCCAGAGGCAGAGTCAGATTTTATAGAAGAGAGGTTACAAACTTGACTACACCCAAGCCACACCCCTTTTATTTTAAACACACCCATTGTAATGAAAATTGACATTAAGGCATTTAACCATTGAAGCACATTGAATTCTGGGTACTTTTATTTTACAAATAGTGTCAAAGAGACATGAATTGAAGCAGAAGCAATTAGCCATTCTTAGTTCAAACTTACTAAGGTACTAAAGCTAGGCAATGTAGCACTACTATAAGTGTTCTTTTGCAGCAACTTCCAACCATCTAGCTGTAAAGCATACTCTTTATGAAGATTACCAGCATTGGACTGGTCATCAGAATGGAAGCTATTAGTGTGCCAATATTATTACATACATACTTCATCCACACAGTTACCTACAGCTTTATGCTTCATTAAATTCTAACTACTCAATTGAACTCAATACTGACATGACATAAAACTCAACAAAAAATAGTACACCTAAATACTATAACATAGTTCTATATCTTTCTTGTTCCTTTCTGTCTTCTTTGCTCTACTTCTTTCTCTCTTCTGAACTTTGGGGGAGACCCAGGCCTATAGCCTTTTCAAAAATAATCTAGTGTGGAGGCAGTGTGTTTATCAGCATCTGTTGCTGTGGTGAACATAGTGGTCAATACTCAAGTAGCAGCTACTTCTATGAATATCATTAACTAGAAAGGGAAAGTTATGTGAACCCTTGAACCCCCTTTCAATGCTGCTTTCAAGAAGCAGCTTTGAATGAAGCAGTGCCAGCTTGTACCAGAGCATTAGAATCATCCAGGTAGTCACCACATGCTTTTTCTGCATTGTCACCTCCATATGCATGCTACCAGCAACCAACATTACTGTGAACTTTTCTTGTCACATTAGACATTAATCTTGAGGGAAAGGAGGAGAGATTTGATGATCTTTATGCAAGAAATTGTAAGAAAAATCTAGTAAAGCAGGCTTAAATGTGATAATAGAGCCATAGATAGTAGTAGAAGGTATGATCTATGTATTCATAATTAGCATTTTGGTTGATTTCAGTTCTTTGAGTTTACTCAGCTGCATCAGTGTGAGGAAACCACTGTAAGTGGACTAAGAGTACAGGTATGTAGAGGTAGGAGTGTAGCTGGTTGAGACTTCCGAGATAACATCTTGTTTTTGTGGCAACTTAATGACATCATTGATAGACCATTATTCTTCAGCAGACTAGAAAGTTGACAATAATTCAATAACGTGGTGGTGCACTTGAGTAAAAATGGCAAGTGAGTCAGCCTAACTAGATGTTTACACAACAAATTCAGGTAATAAGTATTCAATACCGTGACCTCAAAATAGTCACGTAACAAACATCTAGAATTGTTCTTTTAAATAATATAGGAAGAATGGGCAAGCGATACACTATCAGATGTGACACAATTGAGAATCGGGGATATTTGTATGTGTGGATGTACTTATGTCATTTGTACTTTGACCTCACATTTTTTGTGTGCTTGGTGGGCAACCCCATCCCATATTTCACCAAACAGAATCTGTTTGTCTATCAACATCCTTACCTGTATCATTCAGGAAAATGTAATTGTGGAATTAGGTTGTCTCTGACATATATGAGTGTTCTTGTATGCAGTTATAGTATGTCCACGTTGAGTTGGCGCGACCGCAAATGTGGCAAAAGAGGAATGCACTTAGCAAAACCGGAAACCAATTAAGGTCACATGACAGTAGTAGCTCAAACACACGAAAACATTGACACCCACATGTAAAAATGAGGCAGGTCTAACGTGCGCATGATTACCGTAAGTTATTTGTTGACATGGAAAATAATTTGGAATTGAGGAATAGCTATAACGCAGTGATGGTTCATAGTTCTTCCATCATCCATTGGTATAGTGATTCTGCACTCTGCCAGGTCACCCCACAGGCAATGGCTTTCCCAGGTTAGCTCAGCAAGTGACTCCTATGTACATTGAGAAATTGATCCAGGCATCTCTATCTGTCCTGGTTGGAATGACCTTGCCTAGGATAGCTGTTCGTCTTCCCCATTGGGTGATAGGGAGGCTTACCATCACTCCTCCATATTTCATTTTCGGCATTGCTGTGTCAGGTGTGGTGGCAAACAGACCAGAATACTTTGCACCACAGTTACAGATGTGCCAGTGGGGGACACTATCTGTCCCTCAGGACAGAATGAGTTTTCATTTTTTTGGTTCTATTATCTCCAATGTAATGCTATCATTAGGATGCAGTGGCGTATGAAAGGGGGGGGGGGCTCCGGGGGCTAAAGGCCACCTATAATTTTGGGGCACTATCACACGGGTTGATTTCTCACATGAACAATTTTTAACCACAAAAACATGCCTATGTGAAGCTCCCCTTACCGAAACATCTTCCTACACCACTGCGATGCATTCAATGTCACTGTGATGCATTCAATTCTTTGTTGTATTTGTATTATGATGGTCAGTGTAAGTTAGTACAGAGTGGTTACGGGAAACGCCAAGCAATACCGCTGAGAATAGGGTAAGGCAAAACTACTGCGGGCAGCAAAAATTATTTGCTCACATGAGCACGGTGTGACTATAGGGGGAATTACCAACAATCTTACAATCGTATGACCTAAAAATTACTAGTAAAAAAAATTTGGCACATTAAAGGGACTTGAAATGTCCAGTGCAACATTTTGATGCTTGTTTCAATTTTCAGGAGGCTGCCATCTTCGAGATCCGTGTGACTGAATGACTGACTGACAGACAGACTGAGTACCGTAGCCCTCTCATGCATGTGCGCTGAGGGTTAATAATTGTAGAGTGTGTTAGTAGTAGTGCACCTGGGAGTCGTATATTAATCCTATTTAGAAGTGGTGGTAGACAGTCAGTATGTCTACATGGCCCATTTATAAGGCATCAATCAGAAATATCAAGCTTGCCAAACAATAGTTGTGCAGTGTATTCCTGAGTGGGACCATATTATGACTCCCAAGAGTGCTGATGAATGGACGAGCTGTTTTAAGTAACCACCCTGACAGAAGTTACCATTCATATTTGGTAAAGGGTTCAAAGAGGATTTCAGATACGCTACAGCTAGGGGTCGTCGAGCTGTTTTGGTACAAAATCTAATCTGAAGTCAGCTATGGGGTCCAGTGGAGGCTGAGGAGGCTAGTGGCGTTACTTTTGGCTGATCCCAAAAGGTCACACGCTAGGTTAATGGAAGCTAATAGTTTATCTCTCTTTCCCTTCTGGGAGCAGCGTCAGTGATGGAGTCAGCTCTGAGCTGTGCAGCCTTCAGAACTATTCCAGTGCCTGCTTGGCATGCACAGGGCAATATGTTTGTGGACAATGTTTTGCCTTTTGGTCTACGCTCTGCCTGCAGATTGTCTGTTATGGATTCTCTCGTGAATGAGGATAGAGTAGACGGTATGTACTATTTGGATGACTTTTGCTTATTTGTATAGGGCCTCACTGCATCGCTGGTGTGAGTCACTAAATATTGCTGTGGCACCAGGAAAGGCCAAGGGCCCTACCACAAAGCTGACCTTCCTTGAAATCCAGACAGACACAATCTCTATGACCCTAATTTATCAGGGAGTGGGTGTCAGGGAATTGCTGTCAGTTATTGGCTGCTTCAGGCCTGTAGGAAGCACTTTTAAACCAGTCTGGCCATGGGTGTTGCAGTTGGGTGTGGCCAAATATTGTAAAATTAGTATATTTAAGTCAACAATGAAAATCATTTGTAACAATATGGAACAAATATTTATTTGACTTTACCAAATATTTGAAGTCTGTGCTCATTGTTTGTAATAAAGTCATTTGTGATGAGAATGAACATAAGTCAGCTAAGAGGTAGAGGCAGATGTGTAGCTGGTTGATCTTCCAGACTTGACATAACATTTAGTTTCCATGGTAACTTGATGATCTATTAATAGTCAATGTATACTTGAGCAGACTGTAGAATATTGAATAATTCAACTAGCAGCTTGGATAATACACTAAAGATTTACGCGACACATGATTACTGAGTGAATCCTGTGCCTATTGGAAGGTTCCTTTACATTTCTGTTTAGTTGACCTATCTGCATTTGTCATTTCAGTACCACTATTGGTTCCTATTCTGTGTGGTTTATTAATTTTAAGACTTTTTTTAATTGTCACATGACCTTGGAGTATTATCTAAGTGTCACATGACTTCAGTTTTCACTGATTTTTAACATTTTGTAATTGGATCCAATAGAACAATTACCTATGAGTTAGTTTTTAAAGCTGAGGGCTACAAGCTTGATTTATCAATCTAGCTCACTCTTTCAAACACACCCGATCCAAGTCTTTCAGGACACTATAATAATTTAGTGATTATGGGAAGGCCACTCACCTAATCAGGAGAGGTTAGGGATTATCAGTAAACCCCTTTGAAATTAATAATATTCATAGCTGGATGTGTAGCTTCCTTGACAGACCTAATGTTGTTGTTTTTAATGCTATTATGCCTAGCTAACACATTGGTGGATTATGGGTTTATAGAATATATTTTTATTCACTATGTATAAGGTTTCAATGATTAAATGAGGTCAACTCAAATTGAAGGAAGACTTATTCATGTTAATTACTCAAACTTGAACTTTAAAACAAGAGAAAGCAATTTTATATAAAATTTCTAACTTTTTTACTACCAACATGATAATATTTGTTATTTTGTTGCAACTTCATTATTACAGAGTGGTGTGGCTTTAAGTTTAGTTTCGAGTGGATTGGGATCTAACAACACAAAAAAGGTATGGCTAAGCTGGACGAACTGTAGCAAAGCGTGCACTGTTAATTGAGTTCCCAGACCACGAGTTGTAGTTCGTGGCTAGCCTAAAAAAACACTCCCCCCTTCAACTTCCTTGGGTATAGTTAGCGATCTATTCTAAGCAATCCCCTTGTGGTCTTATTTCAGGGCTGGTTTTATTCTGGCAGGTCTCTCTTTGGTGGTTGGTTATCAAGTTGTGGCCAATGGCTAGTAGAAAAGTCAGAGGAACAAAGAGGAAACAGCAACTTCTTGCTGCTAGGCACAAGAAAAGATGTAATCCCAGTAGAAGTTGATTGTTGCAACACACAAAAAAATAGTTCTAGCTACCTTAGCTACTTGTACACCAACTAATAATACACTGTCTGTCATCTGACAAAATTATTGGCAAAATCCTAAATATTTTAATTGCACATCTGAGGAATTATTGACTCCTGTTATGTAGTACATAACGTAACTACATTTTTTACAAAAAAAAATTGCAAAATTGAGATAAAAAAGTTTGTGTCAGGTTTATTATTGGTATCTCTGATGTAATATTACAGGTCCCGAATTGGAAGTGGGCGTAGGTCCATCTGTGCCAATGAATGCCGGTTCGTCTGTGCCAGCAAGCACAGGTCCGTCCGTGTCAGTAAACACAGGTCCGTCTGTGCTAGCAAGCACAGGTTCATATGCACAATTCAGCGTAGGTCTGTCTGTCCCAGTAAGCAGCACAAGTCCATCTGCACCAGTCAGATCAGGTTCCCCTGAAGATCAGGCATGCACACATATGAAGCAAGCACTTCCCCCGTTGTTGGTGGTACACTTGTGGATTCGTTGGTGGTACACTTGTGGAATCGGGTCTAAATCCTGCAGGTACTGCTGGAGGTGCATTGGAACTTGTACCTACAATTGCATTCAATAATAGCAGAGGTAAATAAATATATTTGTGGCACAAAAAGTAACAGGATGTCTAGACAAACTTCACATTCAGTCGCCTAGCATGCAAATGAAGAAGTGGTTCGCTCAGAAGACCCTGTATACCAATGCAGCACTACTCACCAGATCCCTTGGAAAGCCCAGCATCACACCAACACAAGCCAAGAAGTTAGTCACTAGAGGCATCGATTTCCACACTCTATTGCTTCTCCGTAGAACCAGTGATGCCTTCGTTGCCTCCCTGAAGCAGAAGGGAGTCAGGAGCAAGCCGCTCGGAGAGAAGTTGTACAGGGTGCTCTGCTCAACTTCGAAGTCTCAGGCAGGCGCCTACTCTCCATTTCGTTGTCTGTGTTTTGTTTTTTTTTCAAACGGGCTCTTACTGCATTCCAAAATATTTCACCCTAAACAATAACCCGCGCGTATTCCTTACCTGCCCGAGGAGGGCGTGGCTGAAATTGACAAAATTGTGCGAGGAATGATTGGCTTGTTCTGCATGCTATTTCTGGCCATAAGTACGGAATGGGGGTTCAGAACCATTCAATTTTTGGAATACAGATACAGAAGATAAAAATTAAAAAAATTACAGAGGGAAATTTCGTAATAACGGCCAAAAACGAATATATTTAAGGAAATGGTCGCCACAAAAATAATAACAATGAATAATTTGAAAACTAAATTGTAAATCGAAAAAAGCTTCTGTAATTTTGTCGGCGGTGAGTTCCAGAGTCCGCAGAGGGTGAGACCCCCAACTGTGTAGTTGAATTGTGGGGATATTTTGCCTTTTATGTTGGAGAATGTGACCGCTTATATCTGCCATAGTAGTTGCTTTGGACTTCTAATTTCTGGTAAGCCAGCTCCTGTGATAGTTTACTGTGAGGTCCATCTGTATAGGATAGCCTGTAAAACTTAAGAAATATATAAAAGTAGGCCATAGCAACATAATTGATTTAGTTAATGGATTTGCGTGGGTGCATGCTTAGGCGGTGTGCCAGCACCCTTAAGTGGGTGTGGTTGTGTGGCTGTATAGTAGGTGTGGTTGTGTCTATTGAATGGATGTGGTTGTGCATAACTTGTTTAAACTAGAGCACTGAAGTGCAAACCCTCAGCGCTAGTTAGCTAGTATGATAAAGAAAATAATAACAAAGTGTAGAAACAAAAAAAAAAGAAAGAGAAGTGGCATGAAGAGAGGCAGGAAAGAGAAAAAGACAATGAAGAGGGACAAAACAAAGAGGAAAAGAAGGAAAAGGTAGGAAAGAAATAAAAACAGTAGGAAGAAAGAGGAAAATAAAGAAAAATAAGGCAAGAAGACAAAAGGAAAAAAAAACAGGATGAAAAAAAAAGATGAAAAAAAAAAAGCGTCGACGATTCAAACCAGAGACTTTCAGGTTAGGTATTTGCTCACTCGACAACTACGCAATGCAACACCTCACGCTGAATGCATGTAATTGTTAGCTATTTAAAAGTGATTTGCAACCTGCAAGCTGGCTCACGTGACAAGCAAGTTTTTTAAGGGGTAGTTCCCCCTCTGTAAGTCTACGATCGCACGGCTCTGGAAAGACTCGCTTTTTTCTGGAAAATGAAGTCCAAAATCAAAATTCTGGCATATTAAAAGAACTTACTTCGTGAAATACTGCTGTTTGATGCCGCTTTCAGAGCCTGGCTGGTTCCTACCTTCCAGAAGTGCCTGTTGACAGACAGAGTGACAGAACGAACGAACGAATGAATGAATGAACTAGAGCACTGAAGTGCAAACCCTCAGCGCTAGTTAGCTAGTATGATAAAGAAGAGGAATGAATGAAAATAGGTAGGAAGAAAAGAAAAAGGAAGAAGAAAGAAAGAAAAACAGTACAGGAAAGAAAGAGGAAATGAAAGGAAAAGGTAGAAAAGAAATAAAAACAGTAGGAAGAGGAATATACGGCAAGAAAACAAAAGGAAAAAGAAAAAAACAGGATGAAAAAAAAAGATAAAAAAAAAAAATACCGTCGACGATGATTCGAACTAGAGACTATTAGGTCAGGTACTTGCTCACTCAACGACTACGCAACGCAACACCTCACGCTCAATGCATGTAATTGTTAGCTATTTAAAAGTGATTTGCAACCTGCAAGCTGGCTCACGTGACAAGCACGTTTTTTAAGGGGCGGTTCCCGCTGTAAGCCTACGATCGCACGGCTCTGGAAAGACTCGCTTTTTTCTGGAAAATGAAGTCCAAAATCAAAATTCTGGCATATTAAAGGAACTTACTTCGTGAAATAGTGCTGTTTGATACCGCTTTCAGAGCCTGGCTAGTTCCTACCTTCCAGAAGTGGCCTGTTGACAGACAGAGTGACAGAATGAATGAATGAACTAGAGCACTGAAGTGCAAACCCTCAGCACTAGTTAGCTAGTATGAAAAGAAAGAAGAATGAATGAAAAAAGGTAGGAAGAAAAGAAAAAGGAAGAAGAAAGAAAGAAAAACAGTACACGAAAGAAAGAGGAAAAGAAAGGAAAAGGTAGGAAAGAAATAAAAACAGTAGGAAGAAAGAGGAAAATAAAGAAAAATAAGGCAAGAAGACAAAAGGAAAAAAAAAAAAGAAAACAGGATAAAAAAAGGAAAAAAAAGAAAAAAAAAATTAGCATCGACTAGGATTTGAACCAGCAACTTCTAGGTTAGGTACTTGCTCACTCAACAACTACGCAACGCAGCACCTCACGCTGAACGCAGGTAATTGTTAGCTATTTAAAAGTGATTTGCAACCTGCAAGCTGGCTCACGTGACAAGCACGTTTTTTAAGGGGCGGTTCCCGCTGTAAGCCTACGATCGCACGGCTCTGGAAAGACTCGCTTTTTTCTGGAAAATGAAGTCCAAAATCAAAATTCTGGCACATTAAAGGAACTTACTTCGTGAAATACTGCTGTTTGATGCCGCTTTCAGAGCCTGGCTGGTTCCTACCTTCCAGAAGTGCCTGTTGACAGACAGAGTGACAGAATGACACTAGGACTACTGTAACCCTCTGGGCGCATGCGCGCTGAGGGTTAACTAGAGCACTGAAGTGCAAACCCTCAGCGCTAGTTAGCTAGTATGATAAAGAAAATAACTAGAGCACTGAAGTGCAAACCCTCAGCGCTTGTTAGTTAGTATGATAAAGAAGAGGAATGAATGAAAATAGGTAGGAAGAAAAGAAAAAGGAAGAAGAAAGAAAGAAAAACAGTACAGGAAAGAAATTAAAGGAAAAGGTAGAAAAGAAATAAAAACAGTAGGAAAAGGAAAATAAGGCAAGAAGACAAAAGGAAAAAGAAGAAAAAACTGGATGAAAAAAAAAAAATACCGTCGACGAGGATTGAACCAGAGACTATTAGATTAGGTACTTGCTCACTCAACGACTACGCAAAGCATCACCTCACGCTGAATGCATGTAATTGTTAGCTATTTAAAACTGATTTACAACCTGCAAGCTGGCTCACGTGACAAACACGTTTTTTAAGGGGCGGTTCCCGCTGTAAGCCTACGATCGCACGGCTCTGGAAAGACTCGCTTTTTTCTGGAAAATGAAGTCCAAAATCAAAATTCTGGCATATTAAAGAAACTTACTTCGTGAAATACTGTTGTTTGATGCCGCTTTCAGAGCCTGGCTGGTTCCTACCTTCCAAAAGTGGCATGTTGACAGACAGAGTGACAGAACGAACGAACGAATGAATGAATGACACATGGACTACTGTAACCCTCTTGCGCATGCGCGATGAGGGTTAATAACAAAGTGTAGAAACAAAAAACAAAAAAAGAAAGAGAAGTGGCATGAAGAGAGGCAGGAAAGAGAAAAAGACAATGAAGAGGGACAAAAGAAAGAGGAAAAGGTAGAAAGAAATAAAAACAGTAGGAAGAAAGAGGAAAATAAAGAAAAATAAGGCAAGAAGACAAAAGGAAAAAGAAAAAAAAAACAGGATGAAAAAAAAAGATGAAAAAAAAAAATTAGCGTCAAAGAGGATTCGAACCAGAGACTATTAGGTTAGGTACTTGCTCACTCAACGACTACGCAACGCAACACCTCACGCTGTTGGTATGTAATTGTTAGCTATTTAAAAGTGATTTGCAACCTGCCAGCTGGCTCACGTGACAAGCAAGTTTTTTAAGGGGCGGTTCCCGCTGTAAGCCTACGATCGCACGGCTGTGGAAAGACTCGCTTTTTTCTGGAAAATGAAGTCCAAAATCAAAATTCTGGCACATTCAAGGAACTTACTTCGTGAAATACTGCTGTTTGATGCCGCTTTCAGAGCCTGGCTGGTTCCTACCTTCCAGAAGTGCCTGTTGACAGACAGAGTGACAGAATGACACTAGGACTACTGTAATCCTCTGGGCGCATGCGCGCTGAGGGTTAATGACACTTAATCACTTCGGTCCTCCCCTCCTAACTAACCCATTAATATTCACTCACCTTCTTGCCTTCCTTCGTTCCTCCCAGTTGGCCACGGTATTGTACCGTGTAGTGTTGGCGGAGGTGTGTGCCTGGGGCCCCTACGCCACTTGCTAATTGGTGCTAAGTGGTGCTAATAGGGGGTACTTGGGCACCATTGGGGATTTCCCCCCACTTGTGCCCCCCCCCCCCCCCCCCTACCACCCCACCACAGCCCAACACCATCCCACAGACAGAATGCTCTGGTGGATAAGTAGATGTCTATAGTGGTGGGTGGGTGGGATACTTTTCCCACTCTTGTTTTTCTTGATTATGTCGCCTTGTCTGGCTTCCCTCTGTTGTGCCTTCTCCTAGTCGCACTTCGAGATTGACCACGTTGCTCGATGTTTGTCTGCCCTTACCCAAGTGTGGTCTGTCTGTCCGCCTGGCCTGACCACAACCCCTTTCCCCCGGATGCTGTGGGCCTTGTTATTAACTAGGTCTAACCTCGTTAAACCTCATTTAATCACTTCGGTCCTCCCCTCCTAACTAACCCATTAATATTCACTCACCTTCTTGCCTTCCTTCGTTCCTCCCAGTTGGCCACGGTATTGTACCGTGTAGTGTTGGCGGAGGTGTGTGCCTGGGACCCCTACGCCACTTGCTAATTGGTGCTAAGTGGTGCTAATAGGGGGGTACTTGGGCACCATTGGGGATTTCCCCCCACTTGTGCCCCCCCACAGGCCCACGGTCGGAACGACCCGCCCCCCAAGCACCACTGCCCCTGGCCCCCGCCCCTCCACCTTTCTGGTAGGTCTAGCTACCACTCCCTTACTCCCACCTAACCATTGTTGTTGTTTTTTTTGTTGTTTTTTTACACTCTACCAAAACGACATGACACGGCACAATCCAAGAGTACATACACGCACACGCAGACTTAGCTGTTCCAGTCCTTGCGGCCACAACTGGCCTCCATCTTCAAGCTGCCAGCATTCTCGAGTAGCCTGCCAGCTGATCCCGAGGTATCTTGACATAGTCCAGGTACGCTAGACTCCGCCACCTCCCCAGTGTCTTGATCACGCAGTCCTCCACGCCCCTTGCCGCCGCCGTGGTTGCCGCTCCTATCCGGAAGCTGTGGCCACAGTAGAGCGACTGATCGAGGCCTGCTGTCTGCAGGGCCTCCCGCACTTCTGAGACCAGGCGCTCCCGTGTGAGAAACCGCCCGTCTTGGAAAACGAAAAGTGGCCCAGGTTGTGACCCTCTCACCACCAGGTACCCCAGGATGGCCGTTACTGGGCATAGATCGCTCTCTGTCTTACCTATGAACAAATCTATGCCATTTCGAAAGGGGTCTGTTTTGGACTGCTTTATTGTTACCCTGATCACTGATGGGCACCTCGCCTCATCCACTGCGATGTCGCTCCTCGATAGATGGGTTGTCGGGTCGTATGCCGAGTCCCTTGGCACTGTCATTTCTCCCGCTCTGAGGAAGCCGAAGAAACCCAGGCAAACTGCTGCCCACAACATGCGCCTGTCCTGGCTGGGGCTTTGGCTCTGCCACACAGCTTTCAACTTCCTTAGGATGGCTGGGGTAATCGGCAACCTCACCCTGGGGGAGCACCCTCTGCTCGCTTCTTCTCTTTTCGCCCCCTGTAGCATATACTGTAGCCTCTCCATCCGTGTCTGAAATGGGTCTTCCCTTCCCTCCGCAATGTGCCAGAATCTCACTGCCGACAGATACACTTTAATCGTCCGGAGCCTCAGCCCCTCTTTCACCAGATGTGCCACAAAGTAGGTCAGAGTTCTTTCTGTCCCTGGCACTGCCACTAGCCCAGCTACCGCGCAGAACCTCGCATACCTGCGCTGCCCTGACTTGTACACTTGTTGTGTGGAGTCCGCCAAGCCCCTCAGGAACAGGCTCTGAACAGTTCTGTCCAGTTCATTGAGGTCCAGTCCGGCCGTTGGAGCACCAGGGCTTGGATGAGCTCCTGAGGCAGTGCTGAGGGGGATGGGCGAGCTGTTGGATTCTGCAACAGGAAGGAGTGGTGATCATTCCTGGATAGCGCGTCTGCGCTTTGGTTTTCCACTCCTGGGATGTGTACAGCCCAGACTCTCAGCTGGTGTTTCGCCATGAAAAATGCTGCACTTCTCATTAAGTGCATCGCCTTGTCATCTTTACTGGACCCTGAGTTGACGATCGCCACCACCGCTGCATTGTCGCAACGACATCGCACCACCTGGCCAGTCCACAGGTGTCCCCAGATCGCAATTGCCAGCACAACCGGGAGGAGCTCCTTCACTGTGATATGTACGTCACACCACGCCGGCGGCCAACTTAATTGGAACCATTCCCCTTCGGTCGTGTAGGCCCCGCAGCCCCACGAGCCCGAGGCATCCGACGTTATTGTGGCCACGTGTCCTGACCTTGTAACCCTGTCCATCATGCCAGTACCATTCCACCTTGGTAGGAATATTGCCCACCAGATTAGGTCCGATCTGAACCCCGTGTTCAGTCTGATCCTGTGATGCGGCTTCTTTGCTATTGGAAGGAGTGCAATCATGCGCCTCATGAATGTCCTCCCTGGCTTCACTACACAGCTGGCGTGCTGCAGCAGGCCGATTATTGACTGCAACTCTCTCTTGGTGCAGCATCGTCTCCCCTTCCACCTCTCGATTTCCCTTCGAAGCCGCTGCAGCTTCTCCTCTGGGAGTCTCAACACTCTGTCCACCGTGTCCACCTCAATGCCTAAAAACGTAATCACTGTACTTGGGCCCTCTGTCTTATGTGCCGCAATGGGCACACCCAGCTCCTCGCACAGCTTTAGGGCTGTTCCCAGGTCATCTCTTTGGGCCCCCCCTGGAGGGCTGACTGCCAGGAAATCATCCAGGTAGTGAAGTATCTCCAAACCTTGTTGCCTCATGAGCCATTGAAGCGCGTCCGCCACCGCACTAAATATTTTTGGGGCTGACCTGAGCCCAAAGGGCAGGACCTTGTCCACGTACAGCTGGTCCCTCCACCTCATGCCTAGTAGTGGACGGTCATCTGGGTGCACTGGCACCACCCGATAGGCACTCTCGATGTCAAACTTTGCCAGGAGCGCCCCTCTCTCATGCCCCAGTACCATATCTACAGCCCTGTCTACCGAAGTGTACTGCATTGAGCATAGCTCTGGCTCAATCCCATCATTGACGCTGTGACCCTCCGGGAATGACAGGTCCACTATCAGCCTGAAGTTCCCTGGCTGATGGGGCTTCTCAATCACCCCAAACCTGTTGACCTGCACTCCCAGGCTCTCCTCCACTGCCATTGGGCCTGCCACTCTGCCCAAGCTCACTTCCTTCTCCAGGTATTGGTCCACCACTTGTGGGTTTAACGTCGCCGATTGCATGTTAGTCCTGGCTGACTGGCATGTAATACTTCCATACCGAAACCCTATGTGGAAACCTTCCTTCAGTCCCACGACTATATACCTACCGAATATACCGTCGGGGTGGCGTTGCAGCCGCTGTGCCCATCTCCTCCAGTCCAGCGGGGTTATCATGGCCGTCCACCTCTCATGTCTCGACACTGGCTGCGGCGGAATTCTTCCCTCCAGCTTCTTCAACTGCCGCATATAAGGGTAGGCCCCGCTCGTACCTACGCACCATAGCAGCCGTTTATTTACTTTTGACTCAAGCCCAACCTCTATTGCTGATCTCCGACTCCGCCCCTCTGGCGCGGGTCGTCATTACTACTTGTTTATGCCGCCCTCTGGCGCGGGTCGTCGGTACTCCCCGTTTATTCAAATATCTACGCCGTACCCGATCGACCCTCCATTGGTGACGACCCTTGCCTTAACCCATTGGTGACGACCCTTGCCTTAACCCATTAATGATCACTCCCCAGGCACTCCAATTCGTGCTCCCCATTTTACATATGGCATACTCATACAGCATCTGAAAGACAATCAATACCAGTGCACACAATACTATACACTACTGGGTCCCATTTCTTGCACCACTTGCTTCCTCATTGGCCATTCTCTCTGTGCAGAGTAGACTTCTCTCCCCCATTTCTCTGACGAGGCTCATAGCCTCTGGCTCGGCACATACTCTTCTTGTGCTCGCCACCACAGACTGAGCACACATGCTCGAATCGGCAGAATGGCACGGCGCACCTCCCGTCGTTGAAAGCATAGCATGCTCCCCGACGCCCCCTCCTTCTCCTCTGCTCCCCCAGCACATGCTCCTCCCTTCGGCTCCTCCCCCTGCTGTCCTGGAGCTGGACTACCGGCACCTCACGGTTTGGGTGCAGCGCACACTCCTCCTGTGCATAGTCGGAGAACATGCACCGGGCACAGAACTGGCCTCTTCCCCCGTATGCCAGGAAGGTGGTAGCATAGAGGCCCTGGTTCACCCTTGAAAAATCCGTGCCCTCTAGTGAGGTGATCTGTTGCCGAAAGGCGGCATCATACAGCAGCCATCCTCTTCCTCCGCATTTCCTGTGTTCGGCTATCATGAGGGCCTGGTATGCCCACAGCTCATGTGCCTTGTGGGGATACTGGGTGGCCACGATGGCAGCGTATGAACTGAAACACTGAAGCCAGCTGTCGAAATCTGGCACCTCCCTTCGGCTCACCCTTGCCGTCCCATTCTCTCCTACTGCCAGCCGTCTCCGCTCAGCCTCCACGTTATCTTTGAGGAGCTCTGCCATCTCCACGTACTCTCCCTTTCGGATGCGTTGTGCCAACTTGGCTGGGACCACAGGTAGCGCCTCGCTCAGTACAAACGGCTGGGTCACCACTGGCTCTGCTTCTGGCCTCGTCGCGATAGGCGGGACTGCCCCTCCTTCCTTGGCACCGCCTCTGCCACCCACCGGCTCGGTCTCCGTACCTGCCGCTGCTCCGGCAAATGTCTCCAGACTGAGACTGGCGATCGACTCTGGGGGCGGCACGCTGCCAAGCCCCCCTCCCACACCTGTAACACACGTAAATACCAGCATCTCAAACTCCGCCCTGTACTGGCCTCTCTTTTCCCACTGGCCCCCCACGGCCTCTGCCACCTGGCTTGGCTTCCTGGGCCTCCGCCCCCTGGTGGCAACCCGGGCCTCCGCCCCCATGGTGGCATCCTGGGCCTCCACCCACTGGTGGCTTCCTGGGCCTCCGCCCACTGGTGGCTTCCTGGACCTCCGCCCACTGGTGGCTTCATGGGCCTCCGCCCTGGTGGCCTCGCCCTAGTGGCGTCCTGGGCCCCGCCCCCCCCCCCCCCCGCTTGTGGCCTCTTGGGCCTCCGCTCTTTGGCATATCTAGGGGCCACCCGTTGGGGGTCTTGGGCCTCCCAGCTGGACGCCGTCCATCCTCCTGGTTTCCCTTTACCTCGTTTTTTCTCAAGTGCTGCCTTAATACCTACACTACACTCCCACCTCCTACTCCTGGTCCTCCCTATCTTTCTTTTTCTTTTTTTACATATCTATGTCTGCTATAACAACACCAGGGTCTCCCTGACTTACCTCCAGCCAGTCTGCCGTGACCTCCTGACGAGACTGGCGCTGTTGATCGCTCCGGGAGGGTCCCCGAGGGACCTGCACTCCTGCTCCCTGACGAGCCTGAACTCCCGCTCCCCGACGGGACTGAGCCCCCGCTCACCCCCTCCCTCATTTTCGCCGCCACCTGTGCCGCCAACATCTCCATCGTCCGCTGATCAAGCTGCACCGCGGTCACCATGGGCCGGGCGATGGCTGCCGCCAGCGCGGGGCGAGCTGGGGGGTTCGTCGCTGACGAACCTGTCGCTCCCATTGATCTGGAAGGCCCCTCCGCCGCAGCGCTCCCTGCTTCTGATGACGACATAGATACTTTTTCCCACTCTTGTTGCTTTCTTGATTATGTCGCCTTGTCTGGCTTCCCTCTGTTGCCTTCTCCTAGTCGCACTTCGAGATTGACCACGTGCTCGATGTTGTCTGCCCTTACCCAAGTGTGGTCTGTCTGTCCGCCTGGCCCTGACCACACCCCTTTTCCCCGGGATGCTGTGGGCCTTGTTATTAACTAGGTCTAACCTCGTTAAACCTCATTAGGACTACTGTAACCCTCTGGGCGCATGCGCGCTGAGGGTTAATAAACACCATCAAGCCTGCCTGGTACACATACACATACCTTATTAATGCACAGGCTATGAATATGGTCAGTGGTTATGTCTCATGAATATTGTTAAGGGTGCTGGGGACAACGCCCACGCAAATATTCACAATAATTGGATTTTGGTTGCTATGGATTACTAATTTTTTTCTTGGTGTTTGTAGAGCTCCAACTAAGGGTGGATCCTAAAGAGTACTGCTAATTGACTAACTAAATTAAAAAAACTGGCCTTGGGAGCCTGTTTCGTTCAAGTTAGGAGCTCCTCAACCTCAAGTATATAATCCACAACTCCTCCGCGGGTGCCGTCGCTGACGAGCCCATTCTTCGTCTACTGCTACATTTGTTGATTGTCTTCAAACCTTCGTTGTACTTTTTCTCAATTCTACTTTGTTTTATCTAGTTGATTGTGCTCATTTGATCCTCGCGGCAGCGCGCCCGAATTTTTTTCTTTCAAAAAAAATCGCAACGAACATTTTGTAGCTAAGGTCATAGTCAGCCTGTGTACGAAATTTGGAGTCTTTTCTACGCAGTGTATCTGAGAAGTAACACAAAATAGACTCCAGGACTAAAAATTAGTCCACGCGATCTTTTGGCAGAGACTTGATTGCATTCAAACCACACCCACAACAGATTCAATTGATTCCCGATCCCGCGGGAAAGTGAGTTCCAGGTGTGCTCTCTAACTTTCGGGCGCCTACCGGTTAGCAAACCAGTTTTCTGGCCGCCTCTCCTTCTAGATGATAAGCCCTACTGAAACGAGTGTGAGGAGATTATTGTAGTCTTGTTAATAGTGTTTTTCTCGGCATGGTCAGGGGAAGCCTTTTATCAAGCTAGCTAGATGCATATTCAGTGTGTGTATGTACCTGTAATAGATTAGTGAACCATTTTTGCTGCTGGAAAACTCTACTGTGTACAATTTTCTGTACTTAGCTATTCACTTCATTTGTTTATTCATCCTTACTTAGCTAGCTACATCACAAAATATTTATCTAGCTAGCTATATTTAGCTGGCTATTTCAAAATATTTTTTATATGAAATAAGTATCATTATATTATATACATTCATAAAAATTATCACTGGTCATCACAATACTGTAAAATAAAAAAATCATGAGTGATATATCAGGAAAAAGTTTTGCACAAGAACAAAAAATTAAAATAATGGAGTCATTAGTGAGGTATTATTTACCTGTCAAAGCTTGGAGACAATCTGGGAGCTGGTGTCTGCTCTAGGGAGAAACAATACTGATAAAGTAAGCCAAGAAATACAATATCAAACAGCTGCGCTCTTTACAACTTATAGCGGGGGCGGGGCCTCGGTTAGTTTTATCAATTGGTGGGCGGGAAGCTTTGAATTACCCGCGCAAGCCAAGTTAGCGGTCGTTTTTACTATTGCGAGCAAAGCGGAATTTTGTGGTTATTTGTGGCGGGCGCGTTGCTATGGCCCAGCACCCTTAAAGTATCACATGACCAGAACTGTCCCAGTTTGATGACTAAGTGTGAAAGTGTTAGTAGCTATTAGTACTCAACATGGCTGAGGCTGAGGGTAAGACTTTAGAACAGATGGAGAAGGAGATCACTTGTGCTGTCTGCCAGGAGCACTACACAGAGCCTAAGGTCCTCCCTTGCCTCCACTACTACTGCAAAGAGTGTGTCCTCAAACTGGCCCTCAGGACAGCCTCCAACAAACCCTTCTCTTGTCCAGAGTGTCGCAAGGACACCATTCTCCCTGAGGGAGGTGTGGAGGAACTCAAGACAGCTTTCTTTGTCAACCGCTACAAATCCAACTACTACGCTCTAGAGCGAGTCCACGGCAAGGTAGAGGTAAAGTGTGAAGGATGCTCAGACTCTGGAGCCAAAGCTGAAGCATTCTGTCGCCAATGTGTTGCTTTCATCTGCAAAGAATGTGTCAAGATACACAAGAAACTCAAAGTCTTCAATTCTCATGAAGTGGATTCTTTAGAAGATCTAAAACAAGGTCGAGCTAGAGAGATAGCAGCGAAAGAGCCTCCCACTGAGAAATGTCCCATTCACAAGGAGCCACTTGTCATCTACTGCTTTGATTGTAACTCTCTCATCTGTCGCGACTGCACAGTCAAGGTCCACAGAGACCACAACTTTGAATTCAGCCAAATATCAGCTTCTGAAACGAAAGAAAGTCTTCGACACAAGGTATCAGTTCTAAAAGAAATCAGTTCAAGTTTATTGAAAGGAATTGAAGTGATTTCAGATACCAAGCAGGAGGTAGAGGCCCAGGGGAACTCTGTAGCCGACACTATCAACACCTCCTTCAATCAACTTCAACTCATCCTAGAAGAACGCAAGCAACAACTACTCCAGGAATCTTCCAAGACAGTTCAAGAGAAGATACACAAGCTCACAATACAGGAGAAGAACTCGTCTCTAGCTCATGCAGAGGTCCAGAGTATCACAGACTACACAGAGAGATTTGTGAGTGACTGTTCTGACAATGAGGTAATGAGCATGCACACCGAGATCAAGAAGAGAATAGAGCAAGAGATAGAAGAACAGAGCCAGTCAGGGAGGAACACAGAGCCAGTAGAGGAGGCAGACATGGGGGTAGAAGTGAGGTGTGTAGAGGCTCTACAGCAGCTCTGTCAGGACAAGGCCAAGATCACTAGGCTAGCTATAGACCCAACACAGTGTGCAGCGAGGGGAGAGGGGGCAGAGTCAGCAGTGGTGAATGAGATAACTAACCTAACTGTAGTAACACGGCTAGCTAACAACAATATAACCAGACGTAGTACATGTAGAGTAACTGGTCAATTGAAGTCTCTGTGTGAGGGATCAGTTGTAGAATGTGAAGTAGAGCCATCAGGACCTGGAGAATATCATATCCAGTACACACCCACTGTGCGCGGATGTCATGAACTAACTGTGTCAGTAGACGGACAGCAAGTAGCAGGTAGTCCCTTCCCTGTGTCTGTCTCTATCCATCCTACACAACTAGGCAAGCCTGTCAGCGTGTGGAGAGGACTGAATGCACCGTTTGACGTTGCTAGTAATTCCACTGGAGAATTAGTTGTTGTTGAATTAGCTAAAGATATTTTGAAGCTCCATGAGGATGGCACTAAAACAACACTAGTGAATAAGTCAGCATCAGGACTGAGTAAACCAGTTAGTTTAGCAACAGATGAAGAAGACAACATTTATTGTACTTGTCGAGACTGTAATAAGATAATGAGATGTGATAAGAATGGTGATAATGTTCAGGTGTACAAGGTGGAGCAGGTGAAAGGTCCAGGACACTTGGGAGTGGCAGTATTAGAAGATGAAGTACTGGTGAGTGAGTGTCACAATGAAGGTACTATCATGGTGTATGACAGAAGAGACTTCAAGTACTTGAGACGTATTGTACATAAAGAAAGTGGGACATTATTCAGGATATCCACAGACATCCATAGCAACATCTATGCCACTGATTGTAACAAACACCTGGTTAGAGTATTCAATAAAGATGGTGTAATTCTTCGGTCTTTTGGCTATGGCGATAATGGAATGAAAATGATGAAGATTCCTTGGGGTATTTGTGTGTCTGGTCAGTTTGTGTATGTCACTGATCTTGATGGTTATAATGTGTCAGTGTTTACTACAGCAGGAGATCATGTCACTTCATTTGGTTACCATGGTGACGGTGATAGTAACTTCAGAAATCCTTGTGGTATTACTGTGAATGTTAATAATTTCATATATGTTACTGATGTTTATAGTAAAGTTCAGTGTTTTTAATATTTTCATCAGTTTTATTTATTTTTATAAGCTTGAACAGTTTTATAATAAAAAATTAAAGGATTTGGTAGAGTCATCAAATGTATGCGTAAAATAACCCTAACTGCATGGAGCAATTTAAAATGAAAAAGTCTGCAGTTTATAACTTGCAAACTATAAAGTGGTAAGGAAATATCTCAATGGACAGAATAGATTAGATCTTTTTTTGTGGCCACACGAATTATGGGGAATATTTGATTTGCCCCTTAATAATTTAAAATTGTGAGGAAAAAAAGATTGAGTCTTTTTATGTACTTTCATTAGAAAGATACTTACATGGCCATGTGTGTCCTATATTGCGGATTAAATCATTTCCAGACAAATTTTATTCAAAATTTTCATCATTTTACTTTTAATTCCATACCACTGACAAACCAAGTGTGTATGGTGTGGTGTGACTACTAACCACTGTCACAGTGGTAGTGAGACATTCACACGGTACGCTGCCACCTGGGTACTCAGCAAGCTAACCTCACCAATTCTGCAGCTAACTAGGTAGGCTTTGCAAATTACCAACCCTGAGCTATCTCAGTCACCTCGAGGTGCCCGTTGACAGTTGGAGCTTAAGGTGGAATTGTACAAAACTTTATTTTCAAGAAACTGCTGAGACTGAACAAAATGAGAGGAAACTGTACACATATAGTGAGTCTGGACATGCTTGCATAAATGATGAGTTCCTTGTATGCGTAATGTTGAGAGTGTATATCAGTCAATGATAATTATATGTTGTATACGTGTGTGTGTGTATGTTAAGTGTAAATGTGTACATGAATACGTTACCCCCCCATTGGGGTGGTCACACCACATATGGCATGAACCAAAATATATATGATATGGCAAAACGAATTATGTTGTTTCCATGAAAGAAACTAGTTGTGCATGGATAAAGTTGTGCTAGAGCAAGTGTATTGGGTTCTGGCTCAAAAGTTATTGTTGAGTGGAATAAAATAATGTATAATGAAATATAATGTAATGTATCTACAGTGTCAATACTGCATGCTTTTGATGGTAGAGTTGATAAAATATTTTCTCTTGCTTCCTACTCAAACCACTTCTTGTATCCCTTGCTTTCAGGGTTACACTAACCCCACCCCTTTTATCTTCTAATACTTTGACTACATGTACACACTCCAACTTCCTCCTTACTGGTACTAAAAGTATCTCTGTTTCACTTGAAGTTTCTTCCTCTTCATGGTCTTCCATGTCTGTTCCACTCCTTCTTCCTTCCACTACACCACCCTCATCACTCACTTAATTACTTTCCACTTCTACTACTACCTTCTGCTCCTTTCACACATTCACTGTCACTGGAGCATTTAAACTCAGGCCATGAGCTGTCTCCTTCCATTATAGCATTAAGGATCACCTTTGAACCCGTGACTTGACCTTACCTTTTAGTATATTTAAGTGGGGGGATCTGTTTCGTATTTATATTATTTGCTATTATTATTATATTCTTACTGGTTCGTTAGATCAAGTTTTATCATATCCTAAAGGTTAGTGCCCGAATTGGGTCCTTATGCCATAATTTATAGCTTGCTGGTAGTGTCATTTAGAAGAGTTATTCTATCTTCCGGTGATCTTTGTATCATAAATGTCACATTAATTGTAAAATAGAAAGCTTCATTCTAGAACTACTTGAATTAGTTGGCTACAATAGGTATATTCTAAAACTTGGTCATAATATTCCATAATTTTCTGGAGCAGAATTCAGAATCTTATTTTCTAAGTACATGGAGTAAGACAAGTTCGTGTGAGGTGGCAATTTTTGTTATGGAGACTGCACAACTTAATAAGTAGCACAACTCTGCTAGCCTTTAACTAGTTCAATGCTATCTTTATATATAGGAACACCAGTATCAGTACTGAAGACGATGCAGACTATTGGGACCAGGTCTTTATCACCAGGGGCAATGTCATTCCCACTTTTCTTCAGCCATTCCTAAATCTAGTAACTGTATCAGGAAAATCACGACACCTCATGGAGATCATTGGTGGTCGGAAAAATCTCTCCCCACAAGCTGCTGCGATGCTCCACCATTCCTACTCTGTCGTCGAGCAGAGCAAGATAACGTCTTCTTCGTTCTATGCCGATCTCCTCCTCAGTGTGCGAGACAGTTCCGAAAGAAAATCCTCAGACCTGCCAGGTGTCACTGATAGCGATAGAATGGCTACTCCAGTGGAATCTATGGATGCAGCTCCTCGTGACTCTGCTTCAGAGACACTGGATGATGGGAGTGGTCGTAACGCCCACTATGACCCGTTAATGAGGACGTACTTCCGCCAGCTCCAGGGAATGTCCCTTCATGAGAAGTCTGAGGACCAGACGTTTTCAAAGCAGGTGGAGGAGATAGTAGAGAATTTGACGAGATCTTTGTGTTATCCACTGACAAAGTTCATACAGGACAAAGTTCATTCCCATTTCAGGGACCACCACCAGAAAGTAAGGTTGTAGTTGTAGTTCTTGTTGATAACGATGATTATTGTATTGTTGTTTTGTTTTTCCAAGAGATTCATTTTTACTACATACACCCAATAGAATAATATTATGCGAAAGCTTCTGCAGTACAATATACATGTGTATTTCTTTTAAACATTTCTGCTCATCTAAAATTAGCAACAGCAACTGTTGTCATTCTCTTATATATTTAAACTGTAGAAGGATTTTCTGGAGTTGTAATGTTTGAAATTATATAATATTGTAGAGAAATTGTTAATCAAACAATAGTAATCAAATTTGTTACTTAGTATTAATTTTTTTGTATAATATCTCTGTGTTTTAGGTGTCCCAAGCACTAGTTGAGCTGCTGAGGTCAGAGTTCAATGTGGTGGGTCACATCCAAGTGATGCAGGAGTTCTTCCTGTTCCAGGCTGGAGCTACTCTGTACCACCTCACTCACCACATCTTCCAGAGGGAGTTGGACGGGGAGGCGTGGTTTGACAGAGGCTTCCTCAATGCCGTACTCAATGAAGCTCTTCACTACACACACTCAGCTAAGATGGCTGACACTGAGGCTTTGGAGAAGAAGTGAGTGGGCTTGTATGAGTAGCTAGCTGGTGATAATGTAATATTGTAGAGGCAGAAACAATATGTAGTAAAGAGACTAGAATAGAACATTTTCCACATAAAATTCTAGAACTGGGCTGCTTATGTGTGTATATATTTATTCTGTATGCAAACCCCTATTCGTATATGTATTTCTTAGCCTCTCATTGACTCCGCCCACTAGTCCGACACTCCCCCCATCTTCCGTTTGCCTCCACTACTCTGTCCCTTCTCCCTTGAGCATGCTCTTCTCAACGAGTGTCATGGCTGACTACAACCAGATCTTCCAGTTCCTCCTCAGACTTCACTGGGCCAAGTGGAGCCTGGAGATACCCATGACTAGGATGCACTGTGCCACACCCAATGATGGGCGTGTCTTGCAGTACAAGACTCACCTTCTGTTTCTCCTGAGGAACAAACTTCTGTTTTTTGTGAATTCTTTGAATACATATTTGATGACTAAAGTAAGTGAAGCTTAGAGATGGGTAGTGATGGAAGGCTTTTTGCCATCATTGAATGCTTGTACATATTTTGTATGGTTTTTCCCCTCAATCCCAATTTCATTGAAGGGGTAGTACCCATAATGCTGATAACAAGATCTGAGTTAAGGCAATTTATTTATTGTCATTTTTCTATGATTTATTCTGAGCTTTCGTATTAGTCATGCTCATATAACTATTTATGGAGATCAAGTAAAGCTGTAGCAGGTCTAATGGTTGATTTCACATGATTTAGATGATGGAAGATGTTAGCACGAATATCCGAGACAGGATCTCTGCAGCCACAGACCTGGAGGCTATGATCCATGAACACTCCAGCTACCTGCAGACAAAGCTAGATCGCTGCTTTCTCCATCACAAGGTCAGTGTGTCTGTCTGTCAGTCAGTCGGTCAGTCAGTCAGTCAGTCAGTCAGTCAGTGGTCAGCATCTGTTGTCCAGGCGTGTTCGTATGGTAGTTGTTGAACTTGTTATAATAACATTCCTTCAATGTGTAGGTTGCCATGGTTCATGAAGCAGTTGTGCGTATACTCAACATAGGGGTGGAGTTCAGGCAGAGGTGGGAGAGGGGTGTGGTTCATTTTGATCTGGCCTTGGCTAAACGAATGGAGGAGGAGTTTACAAAGTCTTGCCACTTTCTGGTGGATTGCTTCAATAAAACTGCACACAGAGGATCTTTTGTGTACTGTGAGTGACTCATCTAACACACACACAACACCCCTATGCACACACTACACACTCTCACACACACACACACACACACACACACACACCCCCATGCACACACTGCACACAACACACACACACACACACACACACACACACAACACCCCATGCACACACTGCACACAACACACACACACACACACACACACACACACACACATGCACACACTGCACACAACACACACACACACACACACACACAACACCCCATGCACACACTGCACACAACACACATATTGCACACTACACACGCATACCAGTGACGTAGGAAGGGGGGCTCCGGGGGCTGGATCCCCCCCCCCCCCCCCCCCCCCCATAATTTTGGGGCTCAATCTAACAAGATTATTTTTCTCATGAACACTTTTAAACCACAATAAATGCCCTTGGAGCTCCTTCCCCCATACCGAAACAACTTCCTACACCACTGCACACACTGTACACTATACACGCACACACACACACACACACACACACACACACACACACACACACACACACCACACACTGCACCTACATGCACACACACAACACACACACACACTACACACTGCACCTACATGCACACACACAACACACACACACACTACACACATCACTCACACATGCATACACACCCACACAGTTCTATAAGTATTCAAAGTTGGAATGTAAACATCCAATAAATGTCAAAGTTTACAGAAAATTATAAATTCACGATACAATTATAAAATGCTTATTTTTCTGATCATATGGCAATGAAATATTATGTCATTGCATGTTGTTTCTTCTAGCTTAAATTGATGAGTGGTATAAATGATAATATGAAACAGCAACACTAGGATAGCACTGCTCGAGTTTTGGAGCTGTATGCATTGCATATGATTATAGTTTCACTTCTGCTTTACACTGTGATGAATTTTCTTTGTGTTTTTCAGTGGAAATGCTGGCGTTTGCATTACAGCCTCTCAAGACTTCTAGTAAGATATTCTCTGATCTAAACTGTGCACAGATTGAGAGACATCTTTCTCAAAGTTAGTTTGGCGTTGTTCTGTAATGTCTGTTTTTTCTCCCAGACTTGTTTCTTATTTTTAAATCATCAATTATGCCAAAAATTCTTAATGTTTTAATTCTATAAAGTCATACGTCTCTAATTGGGTTAAGTGTGTATGAGCGAGGTTGATATTATACATTTATATATAATTATACAGATGTAAAAACACAAAGTAGTAGTTGGTACAGTGTTGACTTCTGGATGTGTCATTAAGTCTATTTGTATAGACAAGCTCAAAGTTTATGGAAGTTGCTTGATAACCACATGATGTTTGATGGCTTTGTCAACTAAGCCTTCACTTTTATTACAACTAAAACATGAAGCCACTTTAGGCTATATACCTGCTTCCGAGAGATAGAAACAAACTTGATTGGAAATGAGTGCCTTAATTTTGAGTAGTTTGTAATGCATATATAAAGGGTAAAGTGTGCACTCTCTCCTAATAATCTTTGTAAATAGTAAGTCAAAATAAGTCCCTTTCTCTAGAATGTGCAGTAATTTGTGCTGAGGGACAGACACAACTAATCACATTGCTTAGACTAGCCATTGTGGTGCATTTAACCACAACACACATATATTTTTCTTTGTGCTTGAGTAGTGACACAGATCCTTTCTCTTTCTCTCCAGCTGCTGTAATATAATTTGAGTATCATGTTAATAATTCTAATAGGAAGGTACTTTACCTGTTATGATAATATTGAAAGTGTATAAAAATTCGAATAAGCTAAACGTGGAACATTTTGGCGTCCACAGTCTAGCAAGTCTGGAGGCGTGGCTATTGGATATGATAATGAGGATTTTAGAAGAAGATATATCTAAGAAAGAGCAGGAAGAGGAAGATGATGACTATGAGAGCTATACGCACAGCCCAGGATGCTCGCAGGTTCAGTATGCCCGCTTCTTTCTTGTACACTCTGGACTCATCACGTAATCGGCCAGCTCTGTCGTCCAAAACTAAACACAAGACAAGAGAATGTTTAATACGATGAATAAATGACATATCTTTTTTTTTTTAGTCTTGAGGCTATCTTAGGAGACACCTTACCTGATAGCAGCTCTCCCCTCTGCAACACGGCATCTATATTGTCGTACATGATCTTCTGCACTCCCTGAAGCTCCTCCCCAAGACCTTTCAGCTGGGTACTCCTACGTCCCTGGGACTCCATGTAATTCTTCCTGATCTTGTTGATATCCGCACCTTTTAATAAAATGAACATAAGAAAATAAAACCATATTATATCAAAGCCTTGAAGGAAAGGAATCTTAAAAAATACAATGTATTTCCTGAAAAGAGGTTTTTTTGTTGTTGTTGATTTTTGTCTGTCATAATTAACAGCAGGTCACAGTTAAAAAAAATTAATTAAAATTTAAAAAGGGGTGGGAGGAACATAGCCTGTTATAAGACACCCTATAAACGATGCAGGACAGGTGCATAAATTGACACACGCACACACTTACCAAACTCTATGAAGTGATAGGGTCTCTTTGCCCTGTGGATCTCCTGGGAGTACCGTTCATTGAACTCCTTCTGCAGGTTGTCCAGATAATTGTAAGCCAGTCTTGGGGGATAGTTGAGTTCACACAGAGCTAAGAAACAGACTCCGCCCTCTATGATGTAACTGAAACAAAAGGAATAGACAACTTTAGCATGCTTCAAATAATACTTTGCCACACCCACTACTGATCACATGATCATCACAGAGCTAAAAAACAGACTCTGCCCTCTATGATGTAACTGAAACAGAAGGAATAGACTATAATTCTAGTAGGCCTCTAATAGAACTTTGCCACACCTACTAGTGATCACATGACCATCGGCAATCACTATAACGTGCCCCTACTTACTGAAAGATGAGTCCATCACAATCAATGCTGCATTTGGTGGGAGACTGCCTGGAGAGTTTCTTAAAGATCTGTTTAGCTCGTGCCTGGTGGTCAGCAAATGTCCTACCAGACTAAACAAACAAACAAACAAACACACACTGTAAAGTAATAATTAGGACAGAATTGAACCTGAAGGAAGTATTTGTGATCATATTTGAGGTAGTCATCAGTGACCACACCCTCTCACTTCTGTACACATGGAAGGGAGGATGTGGTAGAGAGCATATGTGGTGGGATAGCAAGACTACATTGGGGGCAGAGAGAGAGAGAGAGAGAGAAAGAGTTGCTTTTCATACACCCCTCCACATTGTCAATGCAATTGTTAGTATTCTCTGCACCCACCCACCCACCCACATACACACACATATATACACAATACATGCATTGAGAAGATAGCCATCTCATCACTACAAGCTCATTATATTCAAACAGCCTTATGAGTTTGAGAGGTTTTGTGGCTTTGATGTACTATTGTATTGGTTATGCAAAAGGCATGCATGAAGCAATATTGAATGTTGAAGACTGTGGAGATGCACTTACTCAGTAAGCTACAAAAACAAAACTGCCTTCATCAGCATTAGGTAAAGGGTATCATTAAACCTATCTTCAGCTGCTATCTTGTATAAATACGCTCAGTAATTACAGATAATAATAAATTTACTTCAAACTGATAAAACATCGCCAAAAGGGTCGTTGGCTATGTCAGGTTATCACAACTTCATTCTGACTAGCAGTACATACCACATAATAATAATATATAATACTTGTTGCATGAGTCACATTAGATTTTTCAAGAGCACATGAACAGTTTTAATCTGAACCACAATTAACCATTCTTTTCTAGCTTTCTTAAATGCCTTCAATGATTTAAACAGAACATGAGATGGGTAACCCATCATAAATCAGGTATTTTAAAATAAATTAAAGCCTTGAATAAGGCCTCTGTATCTCACAATTATAATTCTCACAATGGGCTTTGTTGGGGACAAAATCAAATGGAATTAGTATTATCAAGTACCTCGTCATCCACAGTAGAAGCAGACAGAGGAAGACCATCACTAGCTCTAGCCACCAAAGTCAAAAGAGCCATTATTCTCAGCTCCTAGTGATTAATTGTATCTCCAGAACAAGGGCATCAACTGCCTTTTATCTACAAACAACGGCCAGTAATAAGGACACGCCCACTGCTCTGACACGTCGTCCTCTCTCAGACTCGCCACAGAAAGACAGACACTAGAAGTTCCACGTCCACACTGCGCATCAATTAGAACTATATGAGGGATGGTTATATTTAATTTGTATAACAATAACGTCATAATGAAAAGTTAATGCATCATTATAATGCAACAGGCTATAGTTCATCATTTCAGGCTATATTTCATAATTTCTGTATCACATTATTCTGCATCTATGAGTGGATGTAGCTTTTAATCAACTTAAATTTCCCGCCTCAGCATTATTTATATACTTAACGTCCCTTTCCTAGTTGATAGGTTTTGAATGACCACTACCGAATTATCAATCAGCACAATTTCTCTTCGTTTATTTTGGTGGCGGGAGAAGACGCAATGGCATCTCCTCGACAAGTCAATAATAGTCCTCCCCTACCCAGAATCCAACAGCTAGCAGGTGCGCGGAGTCCGTCTTTAGGACTGCCCCAAAGAAGTTCCGATAGTTCTTTGCTTTCTTCCCGCCAGGTTTCACATTTAAGTCCGTTCCTTACGAATAGAAGTCCTTCGCCGGCTGTATCTAGCGTGGGCCGGTCTCCTTCTCCGGCTACTGGCACACCGTCGTCCCAGCAGTCCAACAGCCCCCAATCCTCTGAGGCTCATCCTCCTGCTAAAAAGAGACGACTTTTTCACAGAGAATTAAAGTACATGATGCATGGATTTGGAGACGACCCCAACCCTTATTCTGAGACTGTTGACTTGGTAGAAGAACTAGTCATCCAGTTTATTGTAGAAATGACTGTTAAAGCTATGGAAGTAGGCAAGAGTGGGCGAGTCCATGTCAATGACATCATCTTCATTATTCGTAAAGATAAAAAGAAATATGCTAGGGTAAAGGATTTGTTAACAATGAAAGAACAGATTGACAAAGCCAAAAAAGCTTTTTCAGATGAGAGTGAGGCAGCAATACAATAATCTTTTCTTCTTCTTCATTACTTCAATTATATCATTTCAGTGACTATTCATTTTCATCCGCTGTCTGGACGATGGTTGATATAGTTAGAAAGCATACAACAATTTGACCATTTAATCAAGACCATTTGATCATGACTGTTCTCTAATTAATGCAGAAATGGATGCATACCCTAATATAATACAGACTTGATGGAAAGTGAGAATTGATAAAGAGAGGGAGGGGAAGTGAGAGAAAGAATATTAGTGAGGATGTGACGAGCTAGTGCAAGTATTTGATGATTAATTAAGAGGTGCCCCCAGAATTTTCCTGTTCTTGATTATCTGGATCGCTGTCTGTCCCTAGAAAATCAGTGATATTGATATTGACCATCATGCCTGGAGTACTTGCCCTATGCAATGACTCTGAATCACCAGTCCCAACACCCTCCATTCCTTTCTTTGTCTTGCTTTCTTCTCTGTTCCCTTTTGTTGTGTGAATTGGACTGCCCGACAATCCCTTGATGGGTACGGGAGAGGACCAGCCGGAACTTAATCGCCCTTTGACCCCACTACTGGGGTGGTGCTTTATTTTCACAGTTGTTTTGTCGGGCTCTGTGACATCTCCAATTGAAACTATTTTAGGAGAGAGAGTTTGGGGAGATCTTGATTTTTCCTTATTTGGCTTTGCATTGTGTGCTGGAGATGTCTTTGTTTTAGCATCCGCTTCTTCCTTAACCGGAGAAGTAGTTGAAATTTTTACATTAATAATTTGGCCACCTTCTGGTTCAATTGGAGGAAGTTTATCTGAAGGAGACGCATCATCTTGAGTGTCTTTTACTTTGGAGTTGTTAAATCGCCCTTGCCGCAGAGATTTAACCTTATTTTCTCTGCCAACTGCCTTCTTGCCAGTGACTGTTGGCAGTGTTTTAGAAAGGGTCTGAAAGTTCATTGTGCCCTCTCTTGGAACAGCTTCTTGAGGGATTAACGCCATGTGGTTGCGGGAAACATATAGCATCTCTCCTAGCTCTTCTCCAGTTAGTTCTTGACTCAGAATGGCAGAGTAGCTTCTCTTCCGAGGCTTGACCTTGGCAATGATGGCTGCATTTCTGTCATTTAGGGAAGCTGGTTTAGGCATTGGAGCACAGGAGCTGGGTCGTGTTTCCTTTGATTCATTGTTCTGTAGTCTTACTGTTAACGTATATATACAATAATTATAGTATTACTTGCTATACAGTGCCGGAGGAGTACATGCCCCCAGTGCCCCTCCCCCCTCAAGTTCCTACACCTAGGTGGGAATGAGATTATTTGAGGTCTAGCAATTTTTTATGTGTAAAGAACAAACTAGTCATGCAGTAAATCATTGGATTAGAGAGAAATTTAATATGTAGTGCCAAAGTCACGATTACATGAAACATATCTCTGCTCACTATCGACCAACCGAATGACTAATATTTTTATTCAGTTTATTTACAAGTATTGTCTTATGATACAACCTATGAATTAGATGTATTCTCTCTCTTTCACATGCTTTTTAAACAATGCAGATTTAAAAATATTTGGTTGTCACCGGGAATTGAACCCAGGACCGCTTGCTTAACGCACAAGCGCTCTGCCACTGAGCTACAACAACCAGCCAACAAACAAACATTCTAATTCTGTATTTATACTGTTAAGGGGTACTGCTATGTTACTGTCTCACTCTCAACAGACCAACAAAAATTCTCTTTTCTCAAAGATTCTTTTTACCCGTTGAATTTTTTTTACTTTGCTAATTTATCACTTCACGAGAAAGAAATTGTGAACCTATAAATTCACCATATTTCTTTAGAGATATTAATGAATGTAGGGTCATAATGAAGTTGCATGCACGCTAATTACCTGGGAGTACCCCCAGTACTTCATCAGGATTCATAGCTTCACTATCCACCACTCCCAATGGCTGCAACCTAGGGACAAACAGAGCAGGGATATTTATTCCATGTACTTTGACTTGTTCTGTCTCAGCTTAATACACATCGTACCTGCCGTGCTTAGGTGGCCGTAAATATGGCAAGCCATCACTCGATGATCTCTGTCCTTGCTGGTGCTGCTGGAAACCTTGCTTTTGTCTTGGTTTCTGTTGGTGCTCTAGCCACAGCTGCTTTTGATGTTCCATGAAGAATTCTCTGGTTTTGTCCATTGCAGCTGGTGACCGTAGGCTGACAAAATGGCCAGAAGCAATGCCACATATCTTTAAAAAAAAAAAAAGATGTTTAATCATGGTCATAATGCTATTGTACAGTATAGGAAATATTTTTTCACAATAGCTAAATAGAAGAACCACAATTGTGTTACAAATTTACATGCTTACTGATGGCTGAATAGGGACTTTTCGTCCAGACCCAGTAGTCAATAGCTTTTTCCCTTCTTCTTTCACTGAGCCTGGAAGTAAAGGCGCCACAGCCAGGGGAGCTACGGGCCCGACTATTTTCGATGCCCTTTGAGATGGTCTGCTCTGTACTTTAGCTCCTGTAGCACACCGGCTCATTTCAAAACAGGCAGAGAACTGTCAACCGCTCCTACCTTCCATGTCAGTTGCTGAGCCTTCTTGTGGTCCACACACTCAGAATAATAGAAGGTGCTATAAGCAAGCTTGCCCCACCCCTTTTTCTGCAGCTACGAAACCACACAAGTGAGAAAACGGTAACGGTCGTCGTCGAGCTACCGGGTCGTCAAGCTGTCAAGCGGTAAAATCTGCCCCTTTATATACAATAGTACCTTAGGTCCGAAGTGTATTGCGTTAGGTTAGCCCTCTGGACGAGAATGGAGGACGGTGAATGTCTGGCAGGTGAAAGTGACGTGCCTCTCAGGGTCCCGCTCACTTTGACTAATGTACTATACGAAAAAGGTAATGTGTGAAGGAATTGTCTTTGGCGGTGAAAACTAATTGTGACGAGCTTGCTGGTGCCAATTTTGTCATATTATTTGCATATATGTGTTGTGTAGGTGACCTGTTGGGTTTTATTCTGGCCTGGTTTTCTCTTCTCCCCATCTTTATTCTAGTTGGTTTTGTCACACTCATTCTCTTCAACAGGAACATTCACACAGTAAGGTTGTCTACTGTAGAGATTGTATTAACTTAGAGCATCCATTAATGCGGAGATATAAATTGTGCCAGTTTAATCTTCCAGTCATTGTTGTTGTTTTTCAAGTCGAGCAAGTTGAAAATGTTGTGTCACAATCATTGTTTGCTTAGAGATGTTAATTGTACCAAGGAAGGATTCAATAGATAACCCTTTGGCAAGGAAAGGATACAAGGAGGTGATGCCTTTAGTTGGCATTGTGTGGGTGTTTGGTTGGCATGCTTGTATACACAGCTGATGTTCTTGTGGGTGTTCAGGTGCTGTACTGTACTGGACTGGTGTTGAATGAGATGGTGAACTTTGTCCTGAAGCACTTAATACGCCACCCACGACCAGACACAGGTAATCAAAGTGTCTCCCCATTATTCCTCCTTTTCCTTGTCTGTTTCCTAAACCACCAATACCCAGTCTTTCTCTTTCTGAGAATGCTATTGGGGCGAAGTACTGAAAAGTATAAATTTGGGTACTTTACATGCTATTTAACATAGTTAAATGAGGTTAACGGAGGGAGCCTGCTGGTCTCTCTTCGTGGGGGCAGGGTTGGTAAACCTACATGCATGTGGTCACGTGGTATGATGTAGTATGACCTATTGAGAGTATACTCTGCGCAGGCGTGTAAGCTACACGTGTACTTGGCTGCCGCGTTACACAGGCGGATTCTAAGTGGTTGAACATCTTGGTCGGTTCTGGGTAGCTCTGTGTAACTCTAACCGCTCTAACGGTACACTTCAGGCATTTAGGGCTAGGATATGTCTGCTCCTCCATCCACCTCGGCTTCAGCTACTCCCCCAACTGCATCAGCTAGCTCAGCTGAAGGACCTCCTCTTGCTCCTTTTAGCCCAGACCAACTGGCCTGGCTACTGCCCCGCTTACCTGTATCTGGCTCCAGCAGGACAGGGGGTACTGATCCAGCTGGGTCAACTTCTAGAGCCCCTCCAGCTGTGTCTACTGGAGCTGACTCCTTAGGTGGGTTATAGTCATATTATAGCGTGATGAGGTGGGTGGAATATAAGGGTAATCTAGTCAGTGAAGCAGTCAGGTTGGTGACATTTCACATTCTAGGAGGTGGTCATAATGGAGGTTCCAGGTTCAGGGGCAACTATAAGATATGATTGGTATTGGAGTAGTTCACTTCCTGGCATATTACTATGTGGGGCATGCTTGTTGGGGCATGGTATGTTGTAGGAGCATTCGGGTAATATGTCTTATCGGGCACCCCGGTTGTACTGCTTGGTCTTATCGGGCACCCCGGTAGTACGGCATGGCCGTATCGGGCACCCCGGTAGTACTGCATGGTCTCATCGGGCACCCCGGTAGTACTGCATGGTCTCATCGGGCACCCCGGTAGCACTGCTTGGTCTCATCGGGCACCCTGGTAGTACTGCATGGTCTCATCGGGCACCCCAGGAGTACTGCTTGGTCTTATCAGGCACCCCGGTAGTACTGCATGGTCTTATCGGGCACCCCGGTAGTACTGCTTGGTCTTATCGGGCACCCCGGTAGTACTGCATGGTCTCATCGGGCACCCCAGGAGTACTGCTTGGTCTTATCAGGCACCCTGGTAGTACTGCATGGTCTTATCGGGCACCCCGGTAGCACTGCTTGGTCTTATCGGGCACCCCGGTAGCACTGCTTGGTCTTATCGGGCACCCCGGTAGTACCGCTCCGGTCTAATCGGGCACCCCAGTATGTTTGCTCCCACTTCATGGGGCACCTCAATAATCGGCTTACATCCAAGTGGGCTTCCTGATAATTTCACCCCACTGTAATGGTTTTCGTACTGGGCACAGGGATTGTGACCGCCTTCTGTATATTTCTTCTTAGACACTCTTCCCAGCTCAGTCCCAGTTTTTGGCGCTGGTCTCTCGAGCCCGGCTGGTCTGGATCTGTTGGCTGCTGCAGCATTGAGTGGTGGGGATGGGTCCCCCTCAACCTCGTCCAGCATTCTGAAAGGCACAAGGGCGAGTTTAACCACTTTTGGGCCATTTAACCCGGCGGCGGCCGTCTCCATGAAGGTAGTAAAAAAAATTCTGGACCTAGACTTTGTGGAGATGTCGGATATCACAGCCGATGATGACGGCGCAGCTCCAACCCGGCCAGGGGGCTCCTCCCGTCCACCGGTCACCAGTATCTCTCAGTGGGTCGAGAAATTTTCAGTGATGGCCTCCATTTTAACGTCGCGGTTCCCCGAAAAGGCTCCAGAATTTTTTGCATACCAGGCCTCTATTGTACGGGCGGAACGGAATTATGAAGGGAAGCAGTGGGTCATTTACGACCGCCAGTTTCGCCGGGAGGCCCTGGCCCGTAAAGACCTGAACTGGTCGGCGCCCAACCCAAGGCTATATAACGAAGCTTTTACTGGGCGGGCCAGGGCCATCCCCAGATGCTCCTACTGCCTTCAGGATGACCACATGGCATCATCCTGCCCTCGCAACCCAGCGAGTATGGGAGCATGGGTTCCACCTTTTTGGCAAGGCCAACCACATAGCACTCCTGGAATACCATCTCAGGAAATATGCCGGAACTTCAACAGTGGCAAGTGCCGCAAGGCAAACTGCTGGTACACCCACGCCTGCCTGGTGTGCCAAGAGCCCCATGCTGCTGTCACGTGCCCACGTAAGAGACAGTCCTCTGGTAGAGGTCACAGGAGCCGCTCTCCTCTCCCACCATTCGGTCGTCGCTGACTTCTTATAGCATAACTGTACTGTCCCAAGCTAGTATACATGTGCGTATATATACCAATAAAGATATCTCTTCTGGTCTGGTATTTATTAATCATTGGGATCGGGGGTTTATAGCAGTAGTCACAGTAGCAGGTAGTTAGGGGTGGGGCTGGTAGTTAAAGGTATATTAGTAGGGGCTCCACCAGGTATATGGTGTGATGGCTTAACAGCCAGCTGTAAAATAACTATTTCCACCTGCTCATTTGCAGGCTGGTTCTCACTACACCGAGACACTTCCGATCTGCTGTGTCTGGACTTCTGCCGACCAAGTCATGACCATCACTGCCAGGCACTCATGGTCGTCTCAACACCACTTAAGTTGGCAGAGTGGGAAACGGTTCTCTCTGGTCACCCAGACAAGGCTTACTCCCGCTACGTGTGCCGGGGTATCCGGGAGGGTTTTGGAATAGGATATCGGCCTTGCTCAGCACTGAAGCCAGCTCAGGCTAACATGAAGTCAGCCATGGAACACCCTGATATCGTGACGGAATACTTAGATAGAGAGTGTCGGCTGGGTCGTATGCTTGGTCCTTTTAAGCCAGCAACACACCTGCCACAGCTCCAAATTAACCGGTTTGGAGTGATCCCCAAAGGTCACAACACAGGCAAATATCGCCTCATCACTGATCTGTCATTTCCTCCGGGCCGGAGCGTTAATGATGGCATTGACCCAGACATCTGTTCTCTGGTATACACGACGGTGGATGAAGTTGCGGCATGTGCTGCGTCATTGGGGGCAGGAGCTCTACTAGCCAAGGTGGATATTGAATCTGCCTATCGCTTAATACCAGTTCACCCACAGGACCGCGTCCTGCAGGGTATGCAGTGGGAGGGTGCGATTTATGTTGATCCCATGCTCCCGTTTGGCCTGAGGTCAGCTCCTAAGATTTTTAATGCAGTTGCAGAGGCCCTTCACTGGCACTTAGTTCAGTCAGGCATCACTCACCTATACCACTACCTGGACGATTACATAATGGTAGCCCCACCTCACTCTCGCCTGTGTCAGCGGTGGCTAGATGTACTACTAGCCGAGTGTAACCGTCTGGGAGTTCCTATTGCCCCTCATAAGACCGAAGGCCCTACCTGTGTGATTACCTTTCTGGGCATCCAGATTGACACAGTCAGAGGGGAGCTGTGTTTGCCGGAGGATAAACTCCGGCGGTTGAAAGATCTGTTGGGTACATGGGGAGGTAGGAGAGGTTGTAGTCGTAAGGAGCTAGAGTCTTTGATTGGACTACTAAACCATGCCTGTAAGGTTGTCCGGGCTGGTAGGTCATTCTTGCGTAGAATGATCGATCTGCTGCATGCCACTCACCGTCCACATGGGGGCAACACCCCAATACGTCTCAATCTCGGGTTTAGAGCTGACCTGGCATGGTGGCAGGAATTCCTAACGAAATGGAATGGGGTGTCTTATCTCCACCCTCCCGCATCACTCCCCAAGGTACATGTGTTCAGTGATGCGTCAGGCTCGTGGGGTTGTGCAGCATGGCATGGAGGCGCATGGTTTCAGGTACAGTGGGATGTCAGAGTGAGTTCACTGTCAATAGCAGAGATGGAGCTGATCCCAATCATCCTAGCATGCGAAGTATGGGGGCGGTCTTGGGCAGGTTGTCAGGTTGTCTGCCACTGCGATAACCAGGCAGTAGTGGCTGACCTGCGCTCCAGAACGAGCAAACACAAAGGGATGATGCACCTGTTACGGTGCTTGGTGTTTGTGGAGGCATCCATTCAGTGTGCACTGTTCCCTACCTACATTGACACCAACTCAAATCATTTAGCTGACGATTTGTCAAGGAATAATTCTGCTTCCTTTTTGTTGAAGGTACCATCGGCCAACAGGCATCCGTCTCCAACCTCAGCCCCCCTCCTGGATCTTCTGCTGCAGCAGGACAGGGATTGGGTGTGTCCGACCTGGCGCCAGCACTTCGGAAGTATTTTCATGCTGGCCTAGCAGCCTCTACACACAGGACCTATTCTGCTGGGCTAAGGAAATTTTATGAATTTTGTAGTATATATAATTTAACCACCCCTTTCCCTATATCTGAACTTCACTTGTGCTACTTTGTCGCCTTCCTGGCTGAACAGGACTTGGCTCCATCTTCATGCTCTACTTACTTGGCGGCTGTTCGTAATGCACAGATTGCACTCGGCCTGCCAGAGCCACGCGAGCACTCCTCTCTTCCGTTGTTGAAGCGTGTCTTGTCAGGCATCAGGCGATGTCGGCTGCAGCAGGGGAAGGGGTGCAAGAAGACTCGCCTCCCAGTCACTGTGGAACTGCTGAAGAGGATGAAAGATAGGCTGGACCAGTCATCTGACCCAGACAAGGTTGTCTTGTGGGCGGTGGCCTGCACTGCTTTCTTCGGGTTTTTCCGCCTTGGAGAGCTTTTGCCTACATCGCCATCTTCATTTGACGCAAGGACAGATCTGGCTTGGGGGGATGTGGCAGTGGATGACAGAGACTCACCCACTATGGTACAAGTGCACCTGAAGACATCCAAGGTGGATCAGTTTGGCCAGGGGGTAGATGTGGTACTAGGGCGTACAGGGGTGGAGTTATGCCCTGTACAGGCACTCACTGACTACTTACGGGTCAGAGGCTCCTCTTCAGGGCCATTCTTCCTCGCTGGTAGGAACAGAACGCTTACAAAGGCAGTATTTGTGCACTGGTTTAGGGCTATTCTTCGGGAGGTAGGAGTTCAGGGATCACAGTTTGCGGGCCATAGTTTTCGGATTGGGGCGGCAACAACTGCAGCTGTGGCTGGAATAGAAGATTCCATGATCCAGACCATGGGGAGGTGGCACAGCGCTGCATTCCTGACATACATACGGTCACCAAAACAGCAACTGGCAAGTATGTCAGCCAGACTTGTCCAACCCTCATAGTTGTTCACCCTGCACCCAACATTCATGTCATGGTCACCTTGGTGTTGTATTAATGTAATGATGATTCTCACTATGCTTTAGTTATTTTACTTAATGCGGAAGTTGAGTCGGCTCATTCTACCAGTTCGTATATTATTAGTACAGAATTGTAGGGCAGTCACTGCAGGTGATGGCAGCAGACTCGTCAGTATGGAGGATCAAAACAGGCCTGGGACCTAATGGAGTGGTGAGGTTCAATGTGTCAAGGTAACCACTTACTTACAACACCATAATACATTAAATCATCCTCAGCTTTGGGGGGTAGTTGACTGGCCCCTACCAGCCCAACTTCCTTGGGCAAATTACCCTCACGGCCCCAACTGGCCGTGGGGTTTTCCCCCAAAGCGGAGGGAAGTCCCTATTGGTAAGCAGGCCGAACGCATGCGTACTAACATTAACCAGCTTGCAACGGGAGAGACTAGCCTGGCTTCCTCCAAATAATAATTACATTATGTCAAGTCACTCAGTACTATAGTGACCATAGTTAAATGCTATTTAACATAGTTAAATGAGGTTAACGGAGGGAGCCTGCTGGTCTCTCTTCGTGGGGGCAGGGTTGGTAAACCTACATGCATGTGGTCACGTGGTATGATGTAGTATGACCGATTGAGAGTATACTCTGCGCAGGCGTGTAAGCTACACGTGTACTTGGCTGCCGCGTTACACAGGCGGATTCTAAGTGGTTGAACATCTTGGTCGGTTCTCCCACCGTCCTCCCCTACACCTTCCTTTCATTGCCTAGTTTATATAACAGCACTATTTCATTTTTCCACCATTTAATGGTGTGATAGCCAGGCTAGGCAAATTACCCTCACGGCCCCAACTGGCCGTGGGGTTTTCCCCCAAAGCGGAGGGAAGTCCCTATTGGTAAGCAGGCCGAACGCATGCGTACTAACATTAACCAGCTTGCAACGGGAGAGACTAGCCTGGCTTCCTCCAAATAATAATTACATTATGTCAAGTCACTCAGTACTATAGTGACCATAGTTAAGGTTACGGGATACAGTTTGCTCATTAATTATTCATGAGTTACAACTTTTGTTTATATCACCAACTACACTTATTTTTATGTAACTAAACTTAAAACAATGAAAGTTTGCTGTTAAAAGTTCCTATTTCTTTAGTAGTCAGCTCTTCATAGCGAATTAGGCAGCCCAAGATCGACCTCCTGCAAATATAACATTTTCGGCTTCAAATTACAGCATGGTCGTCAACAACTCTGCCGTATAGGCTGCACTATCTAATTGTAGGAACATTATTGCAGGGCCAGTCAAAAAGTTTTCGTGAAGAAAGCTGACGGTTGTCGAGAAAATCTCAGTTTTGTCTCCCAGATCAAGATAAAATGGCGTCTCTGAGGCACAAAATCGTGAATATCTGGAGATCCATGGCCCATTGAGCCAAAATCACTGTGACTGGCCCTCGAGTATGTCCTAAAGTAGCCAGGGGAGCTGTCACACTAAAGCTAGGAGTGATGATGAATCCAAGATTTGACGCCGAAAATCTGCCTCAGGGGGTCCTCGGCCAAGCCTTGCTGGCTGCTCATTGAAAAGCAAGAGCTAGCTAATAAAGAAACTTGAACACATTATAATTTCATGTTTGGAGCTTAGTTCATAAAAATAAGTGTAGTGGATGATACAAACAAAAACAGTAACTCATGAATAATTAATGAGCAAATAGTATACCGTAACCTTAAAGAGTATTTTTAAATTTGTAATAGGTGGGTACGAGTACAAATACCACAAGTTCATGATGGGTACGAGTACAAGTACGAGTACATTGGTCTTGTACTTAAGTACAATGGAAGTACATATTGATTGGTTTTGAGACTAAATGTAGTATACAAAGAACTATAACAGTCATTTAATTGGCTTACAATTTATTTTTAAAAATTTATGAGTGAATCTGAATCAATCAACTGGTAGTTGACTTGATTGACCCAGACAATTCCTTGTTGCAATATTTACATTTTGCTTTGAAGCTTCCATTAGTTGAAGAAAAACAAAATGCTAAAACACACTAGGAATTTGTTTCCCCAAGTCAGCCATTTTCAGAATAAAAATGGAGGCCCTTAGATATCCTAGTGCAGCTGGTAAAGCAGCTGCCAACATAATTAGCATTAGTAGCAGCATGTGTCTGCTGAATAAAGAAATAATGCAAGATGAGACTAGTTTTAAGTACTTCAAAGTACTCAAAAAGTACTTAGAAGTACTGGTGAAAATGGGAGGTGCTTAAGTACAGTACGAGTATTTTTACTCAAATCACCAAAAGGATTCGAGTATTTCATGAGTCCTTAATGACCTGTGCTTAAGTGTGCTTAAGCACAAGTACCAAAGTACTTCGTCCCATGTCACATATATATATATATATATATATATATATAATATGTGAGCGGGTCTGGGAAAAGGGACCTTACGGCGCAAAATTTGAAATTGAGATATAGGTTCAAGTCATTGAAAAATTCTTTCTTCTTTCTTTCTCCTATTTTTGTTTTTTTGCATTAGTCTTAGTGACACTTACTCTATGTTTACCACTACAGCGAATAGAGTAGCCAAGAATTCCGACAAGACAGGCCGTGAGACGCTTTGAAAGCTAAAAAAAACTCTACGCAAACTTCGTTAGTCGCCGGCTGTACGATTTAATTGTGTATGCGGAGTACGCCGTTAAGTATACGGAAACGTTAATTATACCGGAAGTGGAAATTCATGTTTTCTCGATTTCTAATTCAATTGCTGCCCAGTTCAACTGCCAGTTTCTCTGCACGTCAAAGGTTTTACCCTCCAGTGTTTTAGCACTAAGTTGAGATAAATTGTAGCTTTTTATTAGCATAAAAAACTCAATTTTTTTGGTTTGCTCCATAAGGTCCCTTTTCCTAGACCCACTCACATATATATGGTGCTAATCTGTCATAGCTATTTGGAACTAATAGTGGACTTTTGAATTCTAAACTAGAATCCTTGAAATTTCATAGAAAAGGTCACAACCTTTCTCCACCTGTTTAACTGTTAGTTCAACTTGTAACTGTAAAAGTAAAAGTTCTCTAATTAATGCCATCTATAGTGTAGCATATCGTATTGTTGGCAACTTCAGAAAGAGTGTGAATCTATGTTGTTGTTATAACCTTGTGCACATGACTGGCTGAGCGTGCAGGTGACCTGCCATGCATGCAGTTCAATTCAATTATTCGTTAATGTTCCTGTACATGCTGTGTGTACATTCTGACTGATGTTGACTCGAGGCTAGTTAGGTGTGATGGGTTTGTAAGTGGGTGGGTCAAGAGGGGTTGGGTGAGGTTGTGTGTGTGTTTGGGTATGTATTACATGAGCACACTCTTTTCCTTTTTATTTTTTATTTTTAATGAGCATACTTATTACTACATTATAGTAATTCATTTAATAAACTAGTTGACCTACATGCAGTTATGTCATCTTGTTTCAGTCATGTCAAATGACATGTGTAATGTACCTTAACTTTTTCCTGTTATAAGAACAGCTTTCTGTAACAAGTTACACATGCTGTCTGAATTCCAACTAGTCATTCCACCTAGTTGCTTTTTTTTCCTTTTTTTTTTTCCTTTCCCTTTAGATAGCCCTGTGTTGCTAGGTGCGTATTTCAACATTATCTTTACTTCACTAGGCATAAATATATTTTAAAATAGACGTTTCTGCACACATGTACAGTTGTCCCTCATGAGAGCATACAATTTCTTTTGAATCTTTCAAGATTGATGAGGGACGCTGTAACGTGTACTGAAACTCTGTATTGGTGGCTAATGAAGTAGTAAACAAAGATAACATCTTTTTTTTTTCTTTTTTTTTTTTTAATAGTGTGACTGAAAGAAAAGCATTTGATAGATATTAGACACTGACTGAGGGTGTAGTGTTTCAGAGTGACTACAGATTGAAATAGTTGTGTTGCTGCTGTTGATTTAAATGTTGAAATATCAGGTTTTGTATTTATTTTGTAGTGTTAATGAAGAACCCACTGTTCCAGGTCTATGGGATGCCGTCCAGCCACGCCCAGTTCATGGCTTTCTTTGCTGCATATTTCACAGCATTTGTGTGGATCAGGTAATATTACAAGAGATGAAAGTTACCTGTGCTCATCTTGTACGAGAAAGTGCTAATATTTTGGTGTGTATGTGCTGACCAAAACTTTACACACTCTGCAATTTTACTGAAGACAAGATTCTATTTTTAAGGAGGGGGAGGGGCAGGGGTGTGTTGTTGTTTTACCTCTTGGTGTCGTGTGTGTGTGTGAGTAAGTGTATCTAATGGAGTGTGGTTTATCATGTCCGGGTCTCTTAATAATGTTGCAAGTAATTAGTTATGGTGTGTGTGTGTGTGTGTGTGTGTGTGTGTGTGTGTGCGCGCGTGTGTGTGTGTGTGTGTGTGTGTGTGTGTGTGTGTGTGTGTGTGTGTGTGTGTGTGTGTGCAGAGTGAAGCTCTCCACTGGAATAGCAGACCAGGTGTGGAAGAGTGTGGCAGCAGCAGTGGTTGTTGTATCGGCTCTGATTACTTGCATCAGCAGGTGTGTGTATATTTGTATATGTGTGTATGTTTGTGCATATATGTGTGAAGGTTCATTGCTCATGAGGTGGAATACGAAGCTTTATTGTTTTTAATCTTTTTGCTATTATTATTTATTTATTTATTTATTTTTAAATTTTTAAATAAATAAAAAAATTTTTTGCAGAGTTTATCTGGGCTACCACACAGTAATGCAGATTGTGTGTGGGATGGGCATAGGGTGTGGTTTGGGTATCGCCTGGTTCGTCTTCATCCACGTGTGGTGCTCTCCTTTCTTCAGCACCATCTGCTCCTGGTGAGTTAGCTGCTATTGAAAGGCAAGTAATGATGTGTGTTACCTGTTACTATAATCTCACCCTATAATTACCTAAATGATTATGCAGTCAAAATTCCATTCCTGTTCCCATATAATGCCACCACGAGTGTAACTGGATTGCAGAGCTCAAACATGACAACGTTTCAGGTGTAGAAAATGTTGTTAACTGAAATATTCTACGAGTTGGGGAGCGAGGGAAGCAAGTGAGACAGTATTGGGTGAATATTGAAAATCTAGTACAGTAGAACCTCAGGAATAGGGAACTCACTAATCTTCATTAATCCGAAATTCTGGGATAATCTGAACAGCTGCCAAGGTGAGCCCCACCCCTTAGCCAATCGGATCCCCACCTCTGAGAAGCTGTAGTTTGGTCACTTTACCCTTTTACACTGCCTCTGTGCTACTCAAGTCTCTCTTAGCATAACGTAATTCTGTACCATAAGCATTGTTTCTCTCTAAACAAAAGTTCAAGGATCGCCTAATACTTATACTCAATACTCAGAACTTTTCACTAATCCCAAACACTCTTCAGTCCCTTAGTGTTGGATTACTGAGGTTCTACCTACTGTAGATGTTATTTGTGTAAAGGGATGGTATGTGGTCCCTTAAACGTGCTTACTGCCAGTCTCTTTTGGCACTACAGTAAGCAAGTCTTACTTTATAGTTAGGCTCCAAATGGTATTGAAGACCTTTTACCAGACTTAATATAAAAATTGCAGGGTTTTTTTTTCTTTTTTCTTCTTCAAAATTTTTAATTTTTTTTTATTTGGTAGCGGAGTGCTTGTTGTGAGGAGCTGCTGGTAATTCAGATAGCCAGATATGGATTGATTTGATTCTTGATACTAAATACTACAGAAGCTACCATTACTCGGGGAAAACTGGAGTAAGAAGTTGTATAAAATTAATGTTATATACGGTGCTTCCAGATCTAAACACCGCTTTTGTCGCCATGGGCTGTGGAAATAGAAGCTAGAATATTAACTTCAAATCGAATAAATTGTATAACAACACTAGTTATTTGTTGTTTGAGGAAGACAACTAGTTTTGAATACAGATATTCTAAAAGGAACTTTTCAAATATTGTGTAGCCTAACTTGACCTCTCACACACCATCAGTTATGCCTCATGTCAGAAGTTGTGTTTCTCCTTTATTCTCCAGAAAGGGAGAGTCAGCTTGGGGTCATGTAGCATACGCTGTGGGTGGGGTCAGGCAATGATCACATGATCAAGCTCTGGGTTTATTCTTGCACGCACTGAAGACTAGAGTTCAGTTTTTATCCCTGATTCCCGAAGAGAGGAGAGAAATATTGTAACTTACTGCACGCGTGTTTGTGTGTTTCACTTGGAAAGAACCGTCACTAAAAAGGCTGGGAGTGGCCACATGAACTATCTAGTAGCGTAGCATTGACTTTTGTGAAGCAGTGTGTGTGTGTGTGCGTGTGCACGCATTTTATGCACTGCAATTTAGAAACTCAACCAGCAGTTATGCTAGTAGGTATACATTTTATGGGCCTCAATTACACTAACTGTATGTAATATACTTTCCCACTCTCAGGCTTTATTTTCGCTTGCCTCTGACGCGTTAAAATAAGTTAGCCTGCTCGTGAAATATTTCGCCATATCACACTCTGACTCATGTAATAAATATTACTAGTGATGTGCTTTAGCACAAATGGCGAGCGAGCCTGTGCACAGTCCATTTCTAAAAGTATAGCTAAGTGCGTAGCCGTTGTAACCATTATATACTTTAGCTAACAAGTACAGAACTACTTTATTACCTCAATTTCCCGAGTACTGGTATTTTCTGTAGTATCTAATACTGCATTCTGACTATCTGAGTTACCAGTAGCTTTTGACAACAAGCACTCACAGCTACTATTAAACGGCCGCGTTTTTGAAATTATGTCTGGTAAAGGGTCTCAATACCATTGTAACCTTTCACCATAACATTTTGCAAAAAAACAATAACAAGAAGTTCTCAAGAATTTCTATACAGTGTTGAGTCAAACAGTATGTTTTTAAAAGACCTAATTCGCGTCTTGTGGCAATTGAAGGGGTAAACCATTAAATTTCCTTGAATGATACAGATTTGCTAAACCGAAAGATTCTGTTTAGTGGAGGTTTGGGAAGGGGTAGACCATGGAGCAAACACAAAAATGTGAGGGTCAAAATACAAAACGACATACATACGTCCACACAAACAAACAAATATCCCCAATTTTCAATTGTGTTGCCCCTGATTGTGTCTCGCTTGCTTCGCTCGCTCGCCAATAATAATTGTGTATTATATATATATGTGACCGTCTATAGGAAAACCAGGCACAATGCGGCACCCTTCGAAAAAATTTTTTTTTGCACTAACGGAGTTGTCGGCGTCCAGATATTGAGCTCTCCAAGTTTTATCGTCGTAGCTTAAGTCGTTCCGCTATAATAGACCTAACCATTCCCTTCCGTCGGCTTGAAACAATACATTTTTAAGAAATCGATCGATCTTTTCTCGATATTTACGCACGCCGCGTTGTGCCCGGTTTTCCCGTAGATGGTCACATATATACATACATCCACATGTGATGTTAAGTGAAAAATTCTTACTTATAGACGGGAAAGTGTCTCACAACAAGACTGTTTTTTTGTCCCAATGGTTTGTGGTGGTAGTTATACTTAAGGATATTCATACTATGTTGTAACTGTACACTCTGTACTAGTTGACTATCTCATGGTGTCTGTGTACAGGGGCTTGTGTGAGATGTGTCTTCTGAAGGACGTCTCTAAAATACCCAATTACATGTGGTTTGCCTACACTTCAGCCAGAGTAGAGTCTCTGTAAGTAGTGAGTGGGATGCAGTTGGTGGACAGTGGCGTGGAATGTTTGGCTTCTTTAATACGCATTGTGTATGTGCATCTGTGGAGTCATAGAAATACTGTTTTGTTAGAAGGAAATACAAACAATTTGGCTGAAATAAATATAATAGCAAATTTTCTCGTTCATTAAAACATAGCACGACATTTCGACTTCTTGTTATTCATATGATATTGTAAGACATAATACGTAACTAACAATGTATTTATAGCGACATGCCTAAAATAAGTTATAGCAATTTTTTAATCTACTATACTCTGACCCCATGGAAGTGCTTTGAAAATAATTTTTTTGTTGATTGTTTTAGGAAGCGGACCAGAAGTAAATCCAGTTGAAGAATTTCTGATCACTATCTTCTATTTTCTTTTGTTTGGAATTTGTGTGCAAGTCACAAGAGAATCCTGTCACTTTAATAAGCAGTAGATTTATTTCATCCAATCTGTTGTGTGTGTGTTTGTTTGTGCCAACAGAAAATATATAATAACATGCAGGATATTACTTGGTTAGGAAAGAACAGTGGACACAGATCTCCACCTTTTTTTCATTTTCTTTTTTTTTCTTTTTTTGCAACCTTGGGTACATTTTTTGTTGGCAAGAAATGTGATCTTGAATATGTTCACAATAATGCGATTGTAAATACACTATGAATTCTATAGCACTACTATTATAAAATATAAAAAGTGTCGGATTAAAAAAATAACAATGAAACAACATGGTGTAAAAACTTCTACTGTCTCAAAGCTTCTTCGAGTTGATCTGCCGCTGAGCTCAGCTGCACATCTCTGAGTAAAGCTACCAAGCCCTCCCAGGTGGGTTCATATTCTCCCTCTCCTTTGCCTTGGTTGATCCAGTCACCAAACACATCACTGCAGCACTTCTTGGGGTCTTTCATTCTGGTCGTCTCTATGGACTCCAATCTACCGGGTCCTAGGCCAATCAAGTTGCCCATGTCTTCCCAGCGGTTGCAAATCTCCTCTAGCAAGCGAAACTTTTCAATCTTCCCATCTGTCTTTACTTTCAGCATGCTGAAAGACTTGAAACAGAATTCAGGACCTGTAGCAAGCAAGCAATGCATTGTAATGAACTAGTCCTGTGTGGCCAGACCCTTTCTAACCGTCTATGAGAGAGAGAGAGGAGGGGGGAGAAGTTTGGGAACATATACAACGACCTGTTCGCAGCACCTCAAAAAAAAAAGGTGTTCCAGTTGTCTCTAAGTCCAAAGAGCTTTTGGTATATTATATTACTAGAGTAAGAAAATATTGCAGAACTCCAAAATTGTTCTAATTATCAAATTCCAAACACTTTCAATGGCCAAATATCAGTCATTGTCACCACATTCAGACCTTAGACCGTAGAATGAACATGCACAAACGAGCATGTTCTCAGACCCTTTCATTTCCCTCCCTCCTGCATAGCAGTTATGGTTGGTAAGAAATTGGTATACACGGACTTCAGAGTTAGTCACAGCTGGCATTAGACAGATGCTTACGTGTGTCAGTTGAAGGACTCTCTGTTGATCCAGTGATACTCCTGGCAGCATTGCCGTAACCACACGAGTCCAGAGCTTCTGCAAGTCTGTTCCAAGATGCCTTTAGGTCATTATCGAGCCAGTAGTTTACGACTTCCATCAAAACTTTGCTTGGATTAGTGGGGTTGTTGGTCGTGAAGTCTTCAATTATATTGTGATCCAAACCCAGACCATTACCGAGTTCACCAGCTCTCACGGTGGGAAAATTGTGCTTCTTCAGAAACTTAATTACCTCCAGCATTTTTAGCTCCTGCAGAGAAGTGTGCAGCACACAACATATAATGGAATCTCCCTACTCTTATACACACTTCCTTTGGGTACGTAGGGATTATCCTAATTGATCCTAATTGGTAACTAAGAGTGACAATTGATATTAATTGTATATCAAATCCCATGCATTAGCTTGAACTACATTAAAAGTATGTTAATCTACATGGTATTGATGTAATGAAAACTTAGTTTATCAACCACGCCCAAAGCGCTCCAATTAAATAAAGAACACGACTTAGCTAATACAAGTTGCATATAACAAATAATTGATAAGAGCTACATTAGAGGAGTAATGCATGATAAATTTAATATAGCTACCTAGCTAATCTGCACCACTCACCACATAATACATTGCTTTCACTTACCCCTAGTTTCTCTGGAGATGCCATCTCTAAACTAAAGACAGTTCAGGTCGGTCGTGTTTACATCTAGTTGGGCGGAGCGCGGCCAGGAAACTGTGGTGGCGGCTTTGATTTGTCATGACGTCATTTACGTGCGTGCTGCTCCAGAACGAAAACAGTTTCAAATAATATTCTTTGTCCGATGGATGCTTCTTTAGCTGCCAGCATTATCATTATTTTTTCATTGTCACCCTTCTCATTGTGATTATAGCTATAGCGAGACCCTTTACCAAACAACTACGCGTAGTGGTTTGGTAAAGGGTCTCACTATTCAGTAATGGTTCATGATGTCAGAATTATTTGGGGAAGTTTCCCTGTATGCAATTTTAGTTGGTTAGCTATGTTTTCTTATTGAATACTACACATAGTGGATGGTTTTGGGGCTGCTGATGGATGCATTATCAAGCCCAACCTGATTACATAACGTTACATTAAATTAAATAAGGAATCATAGCATAGCGTTCTTTAGGATAGTCCTTGAATTTATCAATGTACCATGTGTGAGTCTGTCTGGCTGACATGCTAAGAGTTGAAATTATGAATATGGTGACCAGCCACCACTTGGTCCACAGTTGAGTGGTAGCTAGCACAATTAAGATGGAGGAATAGATGATGACTTCTGCTAGATAGTGAGGGCACGAGACCAGGGCAAACCAGTCCCCACAAGGCAAATGGTAGGAGTCATCTGATTTGCTTCGACGCAGATTGGCAAGAATTCTGTGGCATTGGTACTGGTGAATGCTTGCCCAGATAAACAAGGAAATTGCTGCACCATAAATGATCCATTGTGCTGTACAAATAAGAAATATAAGCAAGCACAAACATGCCAATCTTCTACTTGAAATAGTCAATAGTATTCATTCAACCACATAGCTCACTTGGACCCACTAAAACAAAAAAAAAAGAAAAAAAAAAAAGAAAAAAAAAAGCCATGCTCTAGAAACTTAACAAAAATTAAATAAATAGCTATTGAAAAAATAATATGTATTATAACTAAAACACTCTACTACTAGTTATTTCTATAACTAATTTGAAACACACAGACACACTTTAGCTTACTAAGTGAGCTTTTTAAAGTGGTGTCACTTGTCTTCATGCTGTCTAGATGTCCAAGAGAGGTCAGTGGCACTGCCGTATAGAAGAACAATCCAAGGAAATAATGTAATAAATGAATTCTAGCACTATTGGAGAAAATGCTCACAAACACACACTCATACAGTCTTCGCAACACCTGTACACTGAGCATGCTCAGAACTACTGCAACATCTACATGGTGACGAGTAAGTGCAAAGCATGTCTTCAAATTTCCATCAGTAATAAAGTCAATCGTTGATACTATTATTTGAATTGGTTTGAGAAATGAAGAGGACTGAGTGATACAATGGGAAAAGTAACCAATAGTGATGCTCCAAATCCAGACTGTGCCCCAAGTGTAGAAGTGTATGAAGTATCTATATAAAAATATAAGGTCAGACTGTATATTAGATTCCTTCACATATTTTAAATTTTTTAGTCAGTACATATTTATACGGTTGTTGTAAAAAACTTGCAAATTCATTGAGCTCAGCAAGTTTAAAAAGAATATATCACCATAATACCTTTTTGGAAGAGTCCCTTTAAACCTGCTCCTTGACTTTGATTTTACCTTTACTTTTCCATATTCCATCATATCTCTAATTATTAATGGGAGAAGGGGCTTGATCGAGACTCCAGCGTGAAATACTAAACCAGCGACAATTAAGAGGATCCATGCCAGACCAAGAAAACTCAAATCTACCATCATTAAACTCTGCAGCAGCCGACGCACCAAACCAGCAATGTCATTCGCAGTGACAACTCATCCCGCTAGCTAGACCCTTTACCTACTCGCGAGTGATTAGGTAAAGGGTTAGCTGGCGCCGATTGTGATACACCTTACCTAATCAAGACCTCAACTTTGGGTCTGACTAAATTTGCGAAAAACTCGCGCACAGCTAGCGCGCATGCCCGGATTTCGTGTAGGTTTTCTTCCAGTTTGGCAGCAGCATTGGCTGTTTCCAGGGTGCACTCAATCTAGTTGGGCGGAGCCCGACCTCTGCTGAAGGGAGAGGTCGGGTAACAAGCCTATACCCGGGTTTGTTCCTGCTGAGTCAGCTAATCATGACGTCATGAACCGATTGTGTGGGATTTACGATTTGTGGCCATTCTTTTCACCCACGCACATTTCTTGCTCCTCGTGTGTACGTATATTTCTGCGTAGGCGTATTCCTGTCCGCCCACCCATTCCCTTAGCATTTAACCACACTGCAATCTGATTGGACTGCAACGTACGTTGCAGCAGGGAACAAACCCGGGTATAGGCTTGTTACCCGACCTCTCGATCCCTACAGCAGAGGTCGGGCTCCGCCCAACTACACTCAATCCAGCTTCCAGTAGGTCAGTGATCAAGACGTGTGTGATGCCTGTACTTCTTTACGGGTGCGAAAATTGGATCACGAGTGAAAGTCTTTTGGACAAGCTGGATAGTTTTCTGGGTGAGATTAGCGAAGGGCTCTAGGGTGGCCTAAACACCACTCTAATACCGCAGCGCTTGTAGCTTTAGATATGATGTCTGCTAGATCTGAGCTTCTAATTGCAAAGCTGCGTTTCTTGAAGAGAAGAACAACAGAACATGATGGCATTGGTGGAGATGCAATGAGGGCTCTGTCAAATGATGTCAACTCGCTGTGTCTGGTGAAGGAATGTCAGGAGTTGGAAGAAGTTTTTGGAACATCGTATACTGATGTCTTCCTAGGTGGGGCAGAGGATGTTTGTCTCAGGGAGGTGAGCGATGCTGTTGCAACTTGTGACAAGGCTAGGCTACTCAAGAGGTGCGAGAAGAAATGTAAACTAGTTGCGGAGATAGGAAAGGGAATAGGATGGGGCAAGACTCTGGGACAGTGTGATGGACTTGGGGGTGAAGCACATTAAAGGGCTGCAGGCACTGAGTAGGATCTTTAGCAGTCATGGTCGAGGATCAAAACCATGTCCCTCATGTGACACCATGGATCTTGACGGGGAACTGTTGGACCATCTTTTAGAGAACCACTTACTGAATTTGAACAAGGACTCAATTAATATCATGAACGATTTGCAATCGACCAACTTAAGTTTTTTGCGCATTTTTCATAACATTTATTTATTTTAGTCACTCTTTGCTCCTTGCTGGGTGTATTTACATGGAGAAAAAAAAAGAAAAAAGAAAAAAAAAAGTAAACTAGTCTCTCCACGTCCAACTTATTGATAACGATATTGGTACCCACCCTGTTTCTTATTTGGTGGCAATGAGTGGAAGAGAAATATCTGTTACATGGCAAAGGTAAGAAAAAAATAGCTCAGACAGCACTAATAAATGGGAGTTATTTTGTTGTCAATGATGCTTTCATAACTACACTTTAATAAGCTTTGGTGAAATTATATAACCGTATTTAAAATAGTTGACAGTACACAACCTCAACAGGATTATCTTAAATAATTAATGTCAACATAGCATTGTTGTATGCATTGTAATAGCATTCCACTACTTTATTACATTATTATAATCATTCTTGTTGCCATTGCCATAATAATAACAATGATAACACAACAATTACACTATTAGTAATACTATAATTACTACTATAACTTATTGTTATTGTTATTGTGGTTATTATTATTATTTGTTATTATTATTATTATAATTATTGTTATTATCATTATTATTATTATATTATTATTATTATTATCTTCATTATTATCTTTGTTATTGTTATTATTATTATTATAACTATTATTATCATTATTATTATGAATTCCAGCTAATTAAAAAATATGTATCCTTTATTTTGAAGTGTAGAAACATTGTGTTAATGAATTCTAACTAATTAAAGCGTACGTAGCGGTTTTACCTCCTTTATTTGAAGCATAGACATATGTGTTAATGAATTCTAGCTAATTAAACAGTTTCCCCTCCTGTATTTTGAAGCGTAGACACATGTGTTAGTGAATTCTAGCTAATTAAAGAGTGCGCAACAGTTTTTCCTCCTTTATTTTGAACTATGTCTTAGTAAAAGAAAGGGTTTTCCATGCTGTATTTGGAAACAAGTCCTAGATATTGTGTATGAAAGGCCATAAGCCGGGTACTGATTTCACAATGAGGTGGCGGCCAGTTTTGGTCAATTTCCTAGAAAAAACAAATTACAGCAACTTAGTACACAAACAAACTGGAAACAGGCTAAGAATTAGTCGTGAGGACCTCAACATAAGGAAAACACAAAAACAATGTGAGCAAAACTGCGGGATAAAAAGAAGAGTACTGTTGGCCATTGACACAGCTAAATTCAACTACACTGGATTTACAGTATACTGTCAAGTACTGCTAGATACTATCCTGAGGGATCACCTTCAATCAAGAAGTAATTTGGTATACACACGCAACATTGATAGGAGCTAGAGTTTATTACTCTGCTATATCACAAGCAAAAATGATTATATAACACCTGCTTGTGTGTTGACACTCATATTAAACATAATTGATGAATAGTGAGCTATTCTGGAAGGCTTTTCTTTGTGCGACTACTTTTTAAGAGCTTGGTCAAAGGGCACACCCAGAATGTTGTAAACAAGGCCACAAGACAACAACATTGAATTATAACTTTGAACTCCACGTTTAAGCCAGAATTCATCACATTGAACTGCTAAAATTATGTAGAATGAGGGGAAACTGTTGTACACTCTTTAATTAATAAGAAGTCACTTCAGATGCATATACTGTCACATAATATACGCGGGGAAACTGCCGTATACTATTTAATTAGCTAGAAAATTCATTAACATAATGTTACAGACCAATTACAAACTTGGACTGTTTTAAAATGGTCCAGCCGTTTTAAAACGGGCCAGACCGTTTTTAAATGGGCCAGACCATTTCCAAACCAGCCAGACCATTAAAAAAAAAAAACAGGCCAGACCACGAACAGGCTGGTCAAACTATTCAATCCATTTAGAATGTATCAAACGGTATCAAACCCTTTTTAAAAGAATCAAATCATTAAAACGAGTCAGATAGTAAACCTGGCAAAAACAAAAACAAAAACAAACTGCTATATAAATGTAATTGCCAAAGCAGACCCAAGACACAGAACTCTTGTGTGTTCATAAATATTTTTTTCTGAATAGAACTATTAAAATAAAAAAATTGAAATAAAACAGATAGTCTTTTAAAAAGTTTGTTAATCTAAACTTCACTAATCCAAGCAATTTGGGCATGCCAATCCTATTAAAAACACACTGGATCGTTTGTGCGTGCATCTGTCACTTGTTCATATTCTTAAAAGAATGGAACTGAAAAGACCTCGCAATAAACTTCTTTTAAATGAAAATTTAATAAAGGCTCTCACACTCACAAATAACTAGTGCAGGAATACAGAGTAGTCATACCATTATAATTATAGGAAAGGCTACAGTTTATCAATCTATTAGAGCATTAACGAAAGCTGAGTAAGGTGGGTCGCAGTCATCTAGGGTGAAAACCTATAATATAGGCAAGGTCATTCAGCAGACATGGCTATGTTCTCATGGTCAGACAAAAAAGGAAAAAAATAATACATAAATTTCAATGTGAGAAATGCATAAATATGTAATGAGTTTTTTCAAACTAAACATTTCACAAATTTGAACTCCCTCTTGGTCCCACTAAAGTATTCACCCACACAGATACAAAGATCAATAAACAACAAGCTAGATGTTAATGAATTATGTTGCTCAGAGTAATCTCTTTTCCCAGCTAGCTCTGTGCACAACAGATTCATTACAGAAAGGTCACTAAAAATAAGGGGAATATATTACGTCTATGGAATTTTGAAAGGAGGGTTTATTTCTCTTTACCAACAATGGAGTGATATGATCTAAATCAGGCTATTATGCCCATAACCACATTCTTTTATTAACAAATTCAAACTACATTATAAACTACACAGGACACATTAAATTAAAGGAAAAATACGTTTTCTCTTTTTACTCTATGTGTCATATTAGTATAATCATCTGAAGTCCTGCTTTTCCGGCTCACTTCCATCAGAAAAAAAAAACAGAACAAAAAACAACTAAGAACAGAAACCTGCCTTGGTGTCTATGTCCTTGGGCTATAAAGTGCCTCGTTTCTTTTTATGTTACACTTGTGGATGGACGGCCATATAATATTTAACTATCCCATCATATCTTCAATAAGTCTTTGGTTGTAGTTACCTTCACACATCTCATGCATGCTATTAATTAATTGCTCCTTTAAATACATCTGAGAATTGGAGGAGTATTTGATTTAGTTACTGCTGAGAGTGCAGAGTTATGTATTTCTGAGGGCAGTCCGAGTAGCTATAAAGCCTACATCCTCAAACTCAAAGGTGCCCCACAATTTTATTATTATTATCGTTATTATTTTATTGTTGTTATCATTTTTATTATTATTTTTAATTTTGTTGTAATAATATTATTATGGCAATGGTAACAACAAGAACAATTATAATTATATGATAATATGCAAAACAACAATGGAATGCTAGTAAATAACGGCAATGTTTACAAAAATGTTATGTTGATGCTGACAACAATAAATGAATGCTGTTTGGGCTATGTTTATCTTATCTTTGTTAAGTAATAAATCTTTCTCTTCAACTTATTGACACTGAAAGAGAAACAAGAAAGTACTATAGCTCTATTATGGACACATTTTTCATGGATCCAGGCATGCGCGCTCGCCGTGCGCGAGTTTTTCGCAAATTTAGTCCGGTCCGTGTTCTAGTCAGATTCCAACTTTTGCTCGGTAAAGCGCGCGAGACACACCTGCGCATCCTCGAAGGTGTGGCTTAATACCTCGATATACACGCCCTCGCAACTGCGTTGTGTGGTTGGTTATTATTGTATCAACCACTGGCAACTGGCCGCAAAGTAACTATTTCATCTCAATCAAGTAAAGAACTTCTTGTACGCTACTATGGATTGACTTGGAAAGGGCAAGGGCGTATACCAAAGACGCTAAAGTTTAGCGTTTTGTAACGGTGGCTGGCTAGGAACAGTTAGAAGTTTGTTCAGTATGGGGGCACGTTCTTGGTTGTTACTCGGGTGTTTTTTATCCCATTATTTTGGAACAGAGGCATTCAGTTCTCTAGAGAAAGTTCATTATAAGTAAGTAAATTAATAGTAATCGGGCACGTATATTTCATGAAGTGTTACTTTGCAGGCATAAAGTTCAAGAAATGTTCTCCCATGCCTTCCATTCATACATGGTAAGTTCAGCTGGAAAAAAATTACTAAGGTGCTAACAGGTGTTAATAAATTCTGCAATGATTTGTTTGGTAGGATCATGCTTATCCTGCGGATGAACTTATGCCACTCACTTGTAAGGGCCGAGTCAGAGGAAGAGACAGAAACCGTGGGGATATTGATGATGCCTTAGGGAAGTAAGTGATTTAGAATGTATGGTTTATGACCTCTAGTATCCTTTTTTATTGTAGAGAAATGTGCTTGATTTCTCAAAGTAGTATTATATATAACCGCTTGCTAATATTTATTTAAATTTTTTTACCAACCATCAAATTAGGACTACTTAGAGTACAAGCACTTTATAACTACTATTCGTCTATTTACATCTTCTGTCTGTGAATCACACCTTGTGCTTTTTTATGTTTACTATAAGGACATAGAGATGTTCCCATGAAGTTATTGGTTGATGGCTAATTTAATAACAAATATGTGACCGTCTACGGGAAAACCGGGCACAATGCGGCGTGCGTAATATCGAGAAAAGATCGATCGATTTCTTAAAAATGTATTGTTTCAAGCCGACGGAAGGTAACGGTTAGGTCTATTATAGCGGGAACGACTTAAGCTACGACGATAAAACTTGGAGAGCTCAATATCTGGACGCCGACAACTCTGTAAGTGCAAAAAAAAAAATTTCGAAGGGTGCCGCGTTGTGCCTGGTTTTCCTATAGACGGTCACATATAATGTCTCTGAGTTGTTGAATACCTGACTGTTTATCTTTCCCAAACTTCTGTTCTTATTATTACATTGCAGTTGTGCCATGCTGGTGTAATGTTTTTGTACGTACCCCCACAGGAAGTTTGAATTTCCCATGGTTTCCACTTGTAAAAACTTGACTCGTGCACTGATGTAAGAAATGGAATTTTAGTCTAGACTGCTATGTAGCTTGTATTCTATGCTGATGTAGTCAGTTAACTTCAGAGTGATTGACTTGTGCAGTAGATAGCTTCACTGATGTGATTCTACATTCATAGCCCTTGTAAGCTAGCCGGAGTGGGTGTCCCTTACCCAACATACACATATTAATCTTCACAATTTCTTTCGCAGCCTTCTTTTACTCATTAGATCATTCTCTCTTTTGCACAGGCTTTTTTTTTTAACAAATAAAGCCATGAAAAAGAGAGAATAGATCTGATAAATAAAAGAAGGCTGAGAAAGAAATTATGAAGTGATTAATTAGAAGAGTAAAATAATTCCACAGATAGAAAGAATCTTTGAAGAAAGAAATTTTTTGTTGGTCTGTTGAGAGCGAGACTGTAGCATAGCAGTACCCCTTAACAGTATAAATACAGAATTGAAGTGATTGGTTAGTGGTTGGTTGTCGTAGCTCAGTGGCTGAGTGCTTGTGCGTTAAGCGAGCGGTCCTGGGTTCAATTCCTGGTGGCGACCTAACATTTTGAAATTCTGTATTGTTAAAAAAAAAAAGCCTGTGAAAGAGAGAGAATAGATGTAAACGTTGTTTTCTTAAGCGGTCCCTTACCCAATATGTGTCATGTATATGATTTGCTGTCTGTTTTTTAGGTTTTCGCTCACTTTGGTGGACTCATTAGACACCCTTGCTGTAAGTGACGAACACACATGTCCATCACAATGCCATGTAGTTTATCTCTCTCTCTCTCTTGCTCCTTTCCTTTCACCTCACACATACCATTTTTCTACTTCGCCTTCTGCTTTCTCTTCTATCTACCTCACTTTTCTTCCCTCCTTAATTTTTTCTCTCCTCATCTTTCTTTTTTTTAACTTTCATTTTGCTTTTCTCTCTCCCTCTGTCTTTTATTTCTCCTGCTCTTCCCCCGCCCTTCCCTTACCCAACTTCCTTGTTTATCCTATGGTGTGTGTGTGTGTGTGTGTGTGTGTGTGTGTGTGTGTGTGTGTGTGTGTGTGGTTTTCAGGTGCTGGGCCGAGTGGATGAGTTCAACAGAGCCATCAGGACTATTATCAGAGATGTGTCGTTTGACTCCGACTTGGTGGTCTCTGTGTTTGAAACAAACATACGTGTACTCGGGTGAGTCACAAGTGGCAGCCCCTTTAATTTATCATACTGATTAAGCAGGAACTACCAACTGTTTTTTGTTGTTGTTGTTGTTGTTTTAAGTAAGAGTGGAACCTAGTATAATAGTTTTGGCTGTGGAATTACTGGTAGTGGGCAGTGTAATTCTGATAGGTAGGTAAGATAGGTTGTTCTGTGTTTGTTGCTCACATTATGCAGTTATTCTTGGTCCAGCTTGTACTCTGCCAAGCCTGATTGTTCTTCTTTAAGTCTGGCCAAATCTATCTTTTTTTTTTTTTTTTTACTTTTTTTTTTTTTTTTACTTTTGGGTAGCTAGTGCGGATTCATCGAGTGGAACTTCTGATGGAGATGTACATGTTGAAAGGGGAAGTGTTTCTTAGCAGTAGAAGAGTTGAGGTAGGAAAATGAGTAGGATATTTACCCTGTAAATGAACAGTGTGTGACTATGGTTTGGCGCCAGTCACTATGGGCTATGCAGTCACGAGATGCAGTGTTTCTGTTAGTCAGTTGGGCCTGCCTAATTGATTGGGTGAAGTATTAGTAAACTGATCTATAAAATTCATTTTGTTTTGACTACAAGTGTGTTCCTAGAATGTCTATCTTTAGAAAGGCACAGGAGTTATAGGGATTTTAGGCTGTGAGCAGCAAAACCACTTACATGTACAGAGTTGACAATGGCTCTTGTGTTTTGTTGTATCAACCTCTAGAATTATATTATAAATAGGTAGTCTGTTAGTAAAACATACTATTCAAGTTATCCTGTATACCAGACAGATGCACAAATTTCTGTAGGAATATATATTATCAGTAAGTGTGTGTGTGTGTGTGTGTGTGTGTGTGTGTGTGTGTGTGTGTGTGTGTGTGTGTGTGTGTGTGTGTAATAGTCTTTGTATCATGTCGTTACTAATTGGGACATTCGTGTGCAAATCATCAATGAAAGTTCATAGAGCCGGTTTTGCTTAAAGTTCATAGAGCCGGTTTTGCTTCATTTCTGTTGTCATGTAGTATCTCACTATAGCACCCGCGGTGGTGATGTTCACATATAGCTTTGTAACACTAGCAACAATCACAAGAAAGCTCATTTTGTGGCACTTACAACTATTACAGAAGTCTTTAGTATAGATGGGGGAAAAAAGGACATCACTTCTGAGGATCGACAATTAAATAGCTATTAGGCTATGGTTGTGTCATGTTCTAAGAATTATGATAACCAAAAAACCTAAGGATGCTTACAGTGACAGAAGCGTGCATGCAGAATGTTATTAGCTCATTGGTTAATCTCAAAGAGATTTTGGATTAGCTTCTTTTTTTTCTTTCTTTTTTTGTTTTTTTGTTTTTTTGTTGTTGTTGTTGCTGTTGTTGTAAAACTAAAGCTATGGCACATACATTATCTCACACTACAGTGTGTTGTTACTCTCAAAGATTGGGAGGTTGTTGTTTTAGATAGTTACTGTACTACTAGTTGATCAAGTATGGTATATATCTGTAGCCCTCACATTCAAAGCAATTATTTCAAATTTTGAGCTATTAAGATAATTAAAGGTAAATTGAAATTTGTTTCAAGATTTATAATTTTTCCCCAGTGGTCTCCTAGGAGGTCATTTTGCAGCTGAAGCATTGAAGCAGTCACATCCTCAGCTGTCCTGGTATAAAGACCACCTTCTCCAGAAAGCCATTGAGGTTGGACGTAGGTTGCTGCCGGCATTCAACACGTCTACTGGCCTGCCCTACCCCAAGGTTAACCTGCGTCGAGGCATGGGTTTCAACAACGTGGAGACGACTACTTGCACGGCATGTGCCGGGACTCTCCTCATGGAGTTTGCTGCTCTCAGTAGGCTGACCGGAGACCCGGAGTACGAGGTGAAGGCGCACCACGCGATGGATGTAAGTTACGGACTGGACTGGGAACTAGCGAGAATATTATGTGGTGTGTGCAATAGGGAAGGTGTGGGTTTGGTCGGTACGTGTCATGGTCAGGATGTGGGTGGGATGTGGATGTGGTTGGGTGTGGTGCATTCAGGATGTGAGCGGGATGGGGGAGGGGTGTGGTCAGGATGTGGGTGTGGTTTGTGGGGTGTTGTGATACTGGAAGTGAGAATTCCTAGCTACTATAATAGACGCTTAGTGTGTACTATTATGGCGTTGCTAAACCAAGTCACTTGTAAAATAAAATAATGTGATATGTATTACATTCTGTGAAAGTGAAATCAATTTATTTACAGCCAATTGGACAGACGGACACTACCCTGTCGTTGTAAATGTCTGTTCCTGCCTTGTATAGATATGTTTGTGTGTTTGTATTTAATCAGGTGTTGTGGCGTAGTCGACATCACAGCCATAACTTACTGGGTTCAGTCATCAATGTACACAACGGGGAATGGACTCGCAGGGACAGCGGTGTGGGGGCGGGGTCTGACTCCTACTATGAGTATGTCCTCAAGTCTTACATATTGCTGGGTGATGAGGAATACCTCAAACGCTTCCAAATGGTAAGTGGGTGTGGTCACTGTTCACGAGTAGAAAATGATTGAAGACGGCATATGATAGTGGCATAAGGTGTACTTGTGTGTGTGTGCAGATGTATGTATGTACTTGTGTGTGCGTGCATGCTTGTGTATGTGTGTGTTTGTTTGCATGTGATGATGTGCAAACAAGATAGCATAATGAGAAGCAGCACTTAAATTCAGAGCTGCCTGTATCTGTGTCTCCGTACAAGACCGACAAGACACATGTGCATGCAGATGTACATGCTGCCAAGTGTGTGATAATGCATTGGGACATTGAACAGGTGTAGCATGATCACATACTGTACAGGTGGAAGAATGAGCCATTGTCATTCCAAGACTGGAGGCCAAATCAGAGACCAGGATAGGCCAAATAAAAGCATTCACTTATAGTCCTTTTATAACCAGTATGTATTTTCATATTAGACCGTGTGATGGTATAATTGCTGTGACTTCTAGTGGCACTGTAGGACTTCTGTGTCACTTGTGAATATTGAGTTAGTCGGTCGTTGGCTGTAGGAAAAAAAAGTGAAATATAATTATTAAATTGTTAATGCGTAGATATTTGTCTACCACCTGTTGTGAGGAGTGTAAATAATAATCCGATGAGTATTATTTCCTTGTTATGCTGTAAAATGATATGTGCACTTTTGTCTCATGTATTAATTCACTTGAAATTCCCTGATGTATTAATTCACTTGAAATTCCCTGATGTATGTAGAGTATTAGTTATATATACATATGTGAATATACATGAGAAAATTGGGTACAACTCGGCACGCGTAAAAGTCAGGAAAAGATCGTGTTACTTCTCTATAACAGTTAGGTCGCATACACCGGCATAGGCAGGCCCCGAGTATTGCCAAAAAAATTTCCATAGAGTGTCACATATATAATATATTTCAAATTATATTTTACATTCCTTGTGATAGAAATCTGAGTATTTGTCTCCATTTATCCCACATTTTTTATCCCTTGCATCTAAGTGGCTTAACGTAGTGAAGGTGATAGTGATTGAGTGATATCTGTGTTCTATTTATTTTTTTATCCATCATTGCGTTATATAGCATTATGGAGCTATCAAGAAGTACATCTCTAATGGTCCAATGTTAGTAGACGTGAGCATGAACGCTCCCACCAGGATGACCAGAACTTTCATGGACTCGCTCCTTGCCTTCTGGCCTGGGCTACAGGTGCTGTGGGGTGACGTGGATGCGGCCATCCAGACACATGACATGTTCTATCATGTGACGGAGAAACACAACTTCCTGCCTGAAGCATTCACCATGGACTTCAGAGTGCACTGGGGTAACCACCCTCTGCGGCCTGAATTCAGTGAAAGCACTTATTTCCTTTACAAAGTGAGTAGTAACAGCTCAATGTACTAGCTATAGAATACGTACGTAGGATACACTGTATGCATGAAATGCTGAATGTGTCCCAGGTCCTTTGTTACTTGTATTGTTTTGAATCATGTGGCATTGAGTCCGGTTTAAATTGACTTGTGTGTGGCAGGCTACTAAGGATCCGTATTACTTGGACGTGGGCAAGACAATAGTAGACAATCTCAATGAGTATGCTCGAGTCTCTTGTGGGTTTGCTGCTATCAAAGATTTGAGGAATAATGAACATGAAGACAGGTGAGCTACATAGTTAGATAATAATTATATGAATATATTATGAGGGTTATAATGTATAACCACTAGTTTTTTTTTCTTTTTCTTTTCTTCTTTTTTTTTTTTCCTTTTTCTTTTCTTTTTTCTTTTTTCTTTTTCCTTCTTTTTTCTTTTTTTCTTTTTCTTTTTCTTCTTTCTTTTTCTTTCTTTTATTTTTAATTTTTTAATTTTTAATTTTAACCATTATTTAAATATTGTGTGTTGCTTTTGTGTAGGATGGATTCCTTTGTTCTTGCTGAAACTTTCAAATATCTATTCCTGCTATTTGCTGAGGAAGAAGAAGTTCTTCTAGACATGGATGACTTTGTCTTCACCACAGAGGCTCATTTATTTCCTCTCTCCTTGTCTTCTGCCAACATTTCCAAAACAGCCGGCAGAAATGGCGTAAGTATTCTAGAGACAGAGTTAGTCGGTCAGTGTCACTCAGAGTCATGTACATAAATACATATACGTATTATAGTTAGTGGGTGGAGCTTGCAAGCTTTGTGGTACTTAAGACATTTTGAGATCATTCACTTCGTGGAAATGAGTCAAGTCTATGAGGTCATGAGTCTATCATGGACTATTTGTAGGAACTGAAATAATTGCATGCAGCACAACAGAATTCATTCCCTCACCCTGTACAAAAAAAAGCAAAAATATGTATTTGCAGGGTTATGCATGAATTTTATCTATAATGAGTGGGTGTGGTTTATGCAGGCTGTTCCCTTCCCTGTCTACAATAAGAGTAAACTATAACAATCATATATATATTTTTATATGAGAATCATGTAAGCATCATTCAACTGTTGGAGTATAATATTCTATTTACTTGATTCATTAAATTTTAATATTTTTGATTAAGTTGAAAATTTGATGAGTACTACATAAATCCTTGCGTGCACCACTGCATGTTATCAAATAGCCTAAGACAGGCATAAGTCACTATTCTACACTCTTTCTAATGACTACACCTTACCATACGTATGATAACTACTGTTTATGATGTGTTTCATGCAGCACGTGGTAAAGCGAGCCACGCCCACTCCTACACAAACTCCACTTCCTGGATCTGAGACATCCCCAACCTCCAACGAGGCTATCCATCCTTCCTCTCCATCCAAGACTTCCCAGTCTCAACATTCTAATGCGGACTCCTCCCAATCTCAATCGGCAAATATCAATTCCTCTACTCCCCCGCAACCGCCCCCTCCTGTCCCCACCTCTTCAAGCTCCTCCTCTTCCTCTCTGCCCCCTATCCAGTCACAGGAGGTCGGCACCTCGCTGATGGTGGATCAGATGCAGTGCTCCAATGATCGCAGATCTTTCGTCCTGCAGGACCAGTTTCAAAAGGTTGTCCTGAAACAGTGCACCTCATCCAGGTTCCAGATCCGTCCAGCACCGTGAGTTCTGTGATGTTACTGTGTATGTGTGAACCACCTTGATAATTGCCGTGTGCTTTGTGACGTCTTTGACAATACTTCCAAAGATTATTATGAAAGGTGCTAATGAAGGGGGCGGATTATTTATGTACTTCCAATAAGAACTTATTCAAGATATTGAATATATATACATTTATGAATATGAAAATATATGAACAAACACTAACTATAATGACTATAATGACTGCAAACACCAATGAAAAGCAACTACAGTGCTTCCAACTTAAAGAGTGGATTTTTTAAAACTACTGTATAGACCCTCACTACAGTCATTTAACATACACATACCTTTTCTTCATCATCCCAATAATGTTTACAATAGTAAAACTGCCTGTTTAGAGAATGGAAAACGGAGAACAGAACTTTTCTCATTCACTCTAATACATTTTACGCCATTTTTTTTGACGTCAAGATTTTGCGGTAGTTCGTCATTAAACGTAACTAGTTAACGAGCTAAGGTCGAACGGTTATTTCCCTGAGCGGTAAGACGGGACTTTCCCTAACTGCAATCGGCTGTATGGATTCCCATCGTTCTACTAGCAGCAGTAAACGAAGTCGAAATCAGTCACAGAATTGTTGGCTGGTATATTACTAACTTGGAGCCAAGCTTATCCAAGAGGTCATCTTTTTCAAGAGCTGAAGAAAAGCTGAAGGAGTTTAATACTCCCAAGGCTCCCAGCATTCGGTATTCTGACAACATCAGGGCGATGCAGTTGGATCCTACGGGTTGTGCAGCTCCAGACGGAAGCTAAAACGCTGGCCGCGATAGGCAGTAACGCCGTAAAACTTGATACCTGCTAGGGCCTGAGATACAACCGTAGCTAAGTCAGCCACACCCGTGCAACAATTAGCGGTAAACTGGCGCCCTTGCACAAATACGCATGCGCTCTTTTGTGACGTCGCGTTTACGTGTACTATAGGCCCACAATCCGCTGTAAACGTCATCATTTGATGACCCTTACCGTGCATAATTTTTTTTTGGTGAAAAACAGCCACAACTCACTTAATTTTCAAGGTATAGCTACCAAAGTTATACATAATAATTTTAAGGCAATTTTACATCATGTGTCAAAATTTTAGAGATATAACTCAATAAATTCAAAAATCCTGGCTTAAACACTTTTTTTCTTAAAATTTTAAATATTTCGAGATTCAAATTTCGTGTGCCCACAAAATTAGGCTCATATGAAACTTCAGGTATTAAAGTATCAGTATACCAAGTTATAGAGATAAGGACAAATAATTTCTCTTTTTTCAGCTTAAACACTTCCAAATTCACTGTCTTGAAGCTCCCAGTTCCATCACCTATAACCACAAAAATAACCACAAACCCACAAAATTGTTTTGTCTGTATGTTAATATGACATTAATGTATAATAATACAAATTTTTAGCTTTCTATTACACATACTTGAGAAATTATAGCAGAATTAGCAACCTTAACCAAAAAGCTAAAAAATCCACTCTTTAAGCTGGAAGCACTGTACTTGATAACAAAAAATTTGTTTAGCTAGAAATTAGCAGAAAATTGTATGTAAATTTCGTTTTATAGAAAGAGGACCCCTCGCCTAGATGTGCGGACACTGGACTTTAATAAACCAGAACAAGTTCGTATTCTTGCTGAGCTCGGCATCATTGTGGAGTCCATGGTCAATGGCAAGGTACACATATCACACATGATACAGAAGGCAAAGACACCCGACGATGCAACAGAAGGATGGCACCTCATGCAAGACATCATGAAGCTGATGAACGAGCAGAAGAAGATGCAGGAAGAAGCAGGTGAGGAAAGCAAGGCTATAGAGTAGCAATTTTTAAACATTGAAGCTGTGAAGTGTAAATATTCTGAGTAGCTCTTGCTTGGAACCAAATTGCCCATAACTCAGAAGTTTAATTTTTTTATTTTATTTAAAAAAAAAAATTATTGTGAGGTCCATCCACCTTCACTTTTGTCCTAATTAGTTGTCCCCATAACAACGTCTTTGTGGTAGATACCAAAGTTGCTCTTTATCACATGTTACATGTTAGTTAATTTGTGTGGCGTGCCACGTGATATGCGTTCAGTTGAGACTGGTTTTGGTCTGGTGAGTGTAACACCCAGATTAATACTTCTGTCTTTCAGAGAAGACCAAGCGCCAGGCTTGTCTGGTCAGAATATTGGACCCAGCTACTGAGGAAAATTCAGAATTTGAAGCTGGCCCCGCCCTCTTTGGTCCAGCGCTGGGTAAAGACATTGCGAGTGTGTTTGCTGAACTGTTCATTCTACCTGATCAAGAAGGTTATGGTGTGGGCACAGGGTGCGAGCCACTCACTGACATAGACTTGGAAGGCAGAATAGTCATGGTTGTGAGAGGAGGCTGTCTCTTTGTGCAGAAGGTGAGAGAGTTCAGGGTAGAAAGGATGTGGGTTGAGATGGTTAAAGGTTGAATGTGGTATTTGAAGCACTCCTGGGCTGGTAGCTGTTTCTGTATAGAAATCTCTTCAAGAGGTTGTGGTATTGTGTTGACTTTTGATGCTTGTCCTTTTCCCCTGCAAAGTTTTCTTTACTTTACTACTACATCTCTTTTGGAAAATTTTGTGAAGTGCATGTAGTTGAAATTCTCTCCACTTCATTACTGTAGGTGCAAGGGTTGGCTTGAATATCACTTTGTGGTGTGTCCCAACATTATAAATTATGTGTCATGTAATTTTCATATGTACTGATGCATTTTTGTCCACTTTTATGTGTGCAGGTTCGCAATGCGCAAAGAGCTAAAGCTTCTGGTGTCATTATTGCAGGTTAGCTGGTGTAATATCAACTGATAAGATAGCTAGAATAGGTAATTAAAATTACTTACACTTTTGTGTAACTGGCCTGGTAAAATACCACAGAGAAGCTAATTATTGCACATCTCTAGTAATCTTTTATTTAAATCTTTCCCCTTGTTGTGGTTGTTTGTATAGACAACATAGATGTAGGCAACACTGCAAAAGGAGGCATACCATTCTCTATGAGCGGGGATGGTCTGAAAGACATTGAAATACCGTCTGTCTTTGTCAAAAAACCAAACGCCATCTTTCTACAGAGCTTAGTCCAGGAAGCTGGTGAAGTGTTGATAGAAATGGCGCTAGGCGACCAGCCAGGGCAAGATGAGGAAGGTGATGATAAACCAGAAGAACCATCAGAAAATGTTGACGGCAAGAATGAGGAAGACAGTAACTTTGAAGACGAAAGTGAAATGGACAAGAAAAATTCTGAAGACATTCAAACTCTATCACGGAAGGTCCAGTCTCTACTGGAAGAATTGAATGTAGATGAACTGCCAGATGAGCTGAAGGAATCAGTCTCTAAAGAACTAGGGAAGCTCAAGGCACTCAATCTGAATCCTCAGAGTTCCGGTTCAGATTCATGCTCTGCGACGTCCAAGGAAGACCTGATGAAGACAGTTGTGGACCAGTTGGGTGCTCTGAAGGATTCCTACTCAGGGAAACCACTGAGGATATCTCAGAAAGGTGAAATAACAGGGGAAACGGGTAGCTTGGAATACGAGCTAAAAGAAACGTTCTCTGAAGAAGGAGTATCCCAAGTGTCTGCAGAGGAGGCAGATGAAAGACAAACTTATGAAAATGAATCTGAAAGAACTAGTGGCCATGGCAGCCCACATGGTAGAGATATGAATGCTTCATCAGACAGAGAATGTCCTGGTCCAGGCTAGGCTAATGGATATGGCTAGTTGCGGTTTTATTTATACAGTTTTATGTGTAGGTATTTAAATGTCACAGTTGTCTGTCAGTGCATTAAACACAGTACCAGACAGAGGGCAACTGTTTTATATGAACAACACATTTCACAGTCACCTGATCATCTGGGGGGAAATAGGGTTGGGATTATAATTATTGTACCATCATTATTTTAAGTAATTTACTGTCATATTTGTTTTGAAGCAAGATTATAAATTAAAGCACATGGTTTAAAATCATTATATTGTAACTGACTGAGTGGTATAAAAAATGAAGTTGTATTTGCAAGCATTGTAGTTAAAGGTTAAGTCTGCATCGTATGGCACCGTCTTCATCCTTGACTCGAATTGTGGCCTTTAGGCTGCCAGAATCTATCTGAGACACAATATTAGATTTCCCTGCTTGGCCTTGAGCACTGCTGGGCAGATCAAACCAAACCTGCAGTGAACAAAGTAGGATGTATTGCTACGTCAAGTGGTCAAAATTCTGCTACACAGATTTAATACATCAACACTTCATAGCCACTGCACGTGTGCAGCTACATTCAGTTCATTCGATTTTGCCAATTGAGATTTTGTTGGCAATACCTGAATGAGTGGTCTTTCAATCTTCTCAACACTTGTTACACGGACATTGGAGATTACCGAACGAGGGACCTAGTTCACCAAAATTATAATCATATAAATGCAAATTTAATGTGATTATATTGATTGATGTCCCTTACCTGTAGCAGTGTTGACAGGTAGTCCTGAATGTTGCTCTGTAGAGCCTGAATGCTGACATTGCCTGATAGAACTGTGTCCTGGTTGAGAGGGAGTTGTGTGGAGAGAATGTTTAGCAGCAGATTAGGAGGAACTTCAGGATCAGCTGTTGAATAAGTCATAGTTTAAGTTTATAAAATTTGCATTGTATTTAATTTAAGCATAAGGCCACTTCAAGTCAATTATTAGTTACTGGTACTTTATTTACATCAATTGACAAGCCTGGTGATTAGGACCTGAAGACTAGTAAAAGTTATACAGTAATTAGCCTTACAAATACTTTTCAATTAGAAATAGTTATTCTTAATAAATGCCCTGATTGACTCATTCCCTGATTTTCAGGCATGATCTTCAGCAAAGTCGTTGAATTGTAAAGTTGTGTATTTCTAGCGGGTGGTGGACAAGAAACTAATTATTGACTTGGAGTAGAGGCAAAACATTTAGCTAAAGAAGGGAGAGGTCTCTTGGTGTACATTTGTACACTTTCAGGTTTAACTGGAGGTTAAATACCGTTGCTATATTGTTGTCAGGTGTAATAACTTGGCAAGTGTGCAATAACACTTGCCCGGTATTTAAACTAGTTAAAGCATGAGCGCTTAGTGCCTAGTACATTTATCGCACTCAGTCCTCGGGCCTACGGCCCTCGGGCTGTCGTGCAATAAATCGACTAGAAACTAAGCGCTCATGCTTTAACTATAACATATTGTGTGTGTGTGTGTGTGTGTGTGTGTGTGTGTGTGTGTGTGTGTGTGTGTGTGTGTGTGTTACGTCAGTGTGGGAAGAACTGTAGTGCAACTCATTACAAACATTTATTTATCTCTGCACTATTAATCATGACGTGTTTGCAAATGACATTTGCAGGGCAGGCTATCCTTACAGTGAAGTTTCAATAAAATTTTTGCCAGCAAATATTAAAACTTCCACTGTTATTCCACTCTAAAACTAATTAGCAATTAATCAGCAACTTTCAACAGAAGGTATGGCCTATAATCTCCCCAGACTACGAACCTTTTAAATGTCCATATCGAATTGAAACCAACAGAAAGGCTATTTTTTTCCCTGCATTGTTGTGAACAACGTGGCCCAACCCAACAACTCACAGCATGTGTAGGCATCCGAGTGAGAGGAACTGATGTAGTGGAGTGAGTTGAGGAGAGTGTGTGAGTACAGACAGACCAAGTCACCCATACAGTCTCTGTCCAGTAGGCAACCCTGAATGAATGAATGAATGAATGAATGAATGAATAAATGAATGTATGAATGAATCACTGTGGTCACTTTTGCATTGCTGATGTGCCCATGGGTCCTTACCTCTGTACGATTGCATGGAGAGCAAAATGGTCCGCCACAATCTCTGTCTGTCTCGTGCGCTGATGTGAAGACTGTGTCAAAACATGTGGACTCTATGAAAACATAATATTAAGTATAAATATCTGATACTGCTCCTGCAGTTACCCTAACCAACCTCACCAAAACTTTCACTGTGACTACATAAAAAATAAGTCCCACCAACATAAGTCAGGTACTAAAACAAGCTAATTGAAAGAAATGATAGGTTAAAAATTAATTTCCCCCTTTTATTCTGCATCTATCTTACCCAACACTTGTATAGTGGCCAGTTCACTGCTGTTACTTCCTTCGCTGTTACTAACAATGCATTGGTAAGTACCACTGTCCTCCACAGATTGGTTTATAAACCTCAGAGCAGCATCATAGCGCCTAATAGAGACCCGTTCAGTGTAGTTCACCACCTCGTCATCTTTGATCCATACAACGACAGGAAAGGGAGCGGCGTTTACCCCACACGGAATGACGAGAGTAAGATTGGAAAGGATGGACATATTCATTGGATCTTGTGTGATGGTGGGCTCATCTATGTAGAGTAAAGGATAAAATAATTTGAATTACTGTGGATTAAATTATTCAGCGAAGCGAGTGGAGCTGACTCTCTAATGAGTTCGCGATATATATATATATATATTTAGGTCTAAAAATTGTTTTTGTTCTTGCGTGGGCGTACGTGTGCACCTTTTCTCCTACGCGCTTGCGCGGACCGGGTAACCTTCTTAGCAACATTTTGTTTTGTTTACCCGCCGTACGAAGTAGCGATGCCCAGTAGACAAAACGTTAGAAACGCTCGGTCAAGAGCTTTGAGGGCGTTAGAAACTCCTGAAGAAAAATTAGTAAGGAGAGAGATAAGAAATGAAAAAGACAGGGCAAGGAGGAGGAGAGCTAAAACTAAACAGAAACAGGTAGCAAAGTAAAGAATCTTTCTTTTTTGAAAAGCCATTAAATGTTCCTAATTTATTTATTAGACTATTCCTGAGGATTACGGTACCTGGAGCCTTCATCATAGAAAAAAGCTACCACTATTGTTTTCTCACTTTGACAGTATTTTGTAGCCACACCAAGCATGCATGGAATAGCTGCAATTACAGGGAACATGCATCGCTCGGCTATTAGAGCGCATCACTAGTAATATTACTGATCACATTATAATAATTTGTCTGTAATGATTATAATACACATATCAGGGAAATGAGTGTGTCCATGCAAAACATGTTGGAAATATTCCAATTCTTGAATAACACCATAAATTAATAGAGACTAACTTACAGCACAAATAGTCTGCTACAGGCACGCTATCAATGCGCATGCGTGGGTTGTTGTGTGCTGGAGGCCAGTGGCAAACCGTTTCAGACGAATCAGTCAAGACGAGGCTTGAGGTGAGATCCAGGTACATGCGCAGCCATTGGAGATCACAGTCACATGACCAAGGGTTCAGTGATAGATCGCTGAAAGGGGCAGAGACAGTATAATGATGACAACTGAATTATGTATTCTGCTTACAGTTGTGTCAATGTAGTCTGCACTGGTTGTAAGAATCCTGCAGGAAGAGTCTGAAGAGAGTTATTACTCAAACTCCTAAATCCATTAAACATATAAAGATAAATGTGGTCTATCTTTTTTTTTTTGTATAGTTTTCCACACTTCTTAAATCATTGCCCTTACAGTCTCGTAAGTTGAGGAGTGGTACTCAGGAAGTTTTCTGGTATGCTGTCCAGAAGGTTGTCATCAAGGCGCCTGTGTTGTGTTGGAGGAAATGTTATTGTATTACTTTAAATAAATAGTTGCAGAGTTTCACTTACAGTGTCTGTAAACTGCCGAGGCCTTGAAGAGCTTCCACATGATCTAAAGTTGGTATTCTTCGCAGAGATCTAAAGGGAAGTATAGAAAATTTAACCTCTGAAGAAATTTTAAGTTAGGCCCAGTCACAGCTGTTTTCAATCTATGTAACGTGCCACCATGACAATAACAACAGCAATAACAACACAATTTACTTATAAGCAAAATGAATGAAATATTATTGCAACAATTTTCTAAATACTGTGATACCTCACCAGCTAGCTACTAGCATTCCAGCATTGAGTCAATTGTCTTTCATTAAACATTTGTTGGTTAAAAATACAAACTTACAAAGTTTGCAATGCAGTGAGTGACTCAAAAGCTGTTGCTTCTATCAGTGAAATTGGATTGTTATCCAGTATTCTGTTAATAAGAACAGTAGAATATTAATAAATAAAATAGTTATTATTATTATTATTATTATTATTATTATTACCAATATCATCAATTATCGTTGTAATTTTTAATACATTAATAATAAATAATAAATGAATGATAAATAAACAAATAAAAATTAAATAGCCACATTTGTGTGCAAGAAATGAAACTTACAGTGAAGAAATGGACAGATTTTGTAGACTCTCGGATGGAACTCTGGTGAATAGATTCTGGCTAAGGTCCAGGGTTTCCAGTGACTGGTAGATAGAGAAACTGTTTGGGTCCAGAGAAGACAGCAAGTTACCAGACATGTCCCTGCATCCAAAAGTTTCCACAATAAAGACTGGCATCGCCACCAAAAACAACACAACAAAACAACAACAACAACAACAACAAAAACAACGAACAGCAAACCCACAGCGATATCGTGTCCACCGGTAAATCCTGTGGAATGAAAGTGAACTGGAAGTCGATTCCACTGAACTGGGGATTGGGAGTGCAGTCCACTCTCCGCGTGGTGGGACTGCAAACGCAGATATTGCAGCTGTCCATCTGCCCGAGCGAGCTACGAGCGAACAGTAATATCAGAGCTACCAGTACAAAAGCAGCCATTTCTCGTCGCCCTCCCGAACTTGCATTCATTGGGCGGTGTTGTTTTCCCGCTGAGTTTATTGGTTGCTTGGGGGTGGGGCTACTGTGCAAATATTCACAAGCGCATGCAATGTTGTAATCACTCGACACCTTCCATTTATAATATTTTAAGCTTATTAGTGATTAAATTATGAGATTTTTGGCCAAAAATAAAAAAAATGCAATGACTTAAAAATATTCTGCTTTCCTGGCTAGGTATCTTTGTCTGGCTGCTTCTGCACGATCAGCAAGTTTATGTCCACTTTCAGACAACTTTGCTCTCTTCGCTGGTTGCTCACATTCCTCTACATTTGCAGAACCCTTTTCAGCCTCTCCATTAGTCTCTCCTAATCCCGTCGCAGTGTTCGACTCTCTACCCGAACAGCCAGTGAGTCGATAGACGTCTATGTCATGGAGCTGAGGCAGGAGACCCTTTACCCACCCATAGCTGATGGGGCAAATGGTTCTCATGTAGGTTCGAGATGTATCTACTAATTCCATGTACACGACCCAGTCCAAAGAATTTTCCTGGCCGAATAGCACAGAACCAGGATGAATATAAGCCACTGTGCTGTGACCATCCATAGTGCGGAAACTCCTTCGACTGGGAGAGATCCTGGCCACGTTGCAAAAGAGGCCATAACACAGCGACTGCCTCACCCTCTGGCTCAGAGAACTGGACGAGCTGCACGAAGAAGCATCCCGTGGTATGTTTTGGCGCCGGAGGATGGACTCGAGCTGTTGGTGAACACTCCGGGCAGTCTTTATGGCCCTCCAGTGGACAAAATTGTCTCTGCACCATCTCCTGTAAGTGCTGGAGTCTTCAGTTGCAAATTTGTAGATTGCCAGCAGAGTTGAGAAGTCACTAGTGCCGCCACCTTCTTCTGCGACGTGCCTGTGAGCCTCCAGTGCAGCCTCTGCCTCCTGCTTGTTGGACGGTCTCACGAAAACATTCTCCACGGAGAGCATGGCTACAATAGGAAGCACTGCCTCACAGCAGTCTAGCTCCCTGGACCGTATTAAGACTCGCCCCAGCGATGGCTGCAGTGGGAATTCCACAAGCTGTTTCCCGAGTGTTGTCACGACACCATCTTTATCAATGGCCTGAAAGTAGTACAACTGCCGCAGTGCGTCCAGCACCATCTTCTCCTGGGGTGGATCCAAGTACTGGAACTCGAGGACATTTTCTATTCCCATGCACTTCAAACTGAGCACGACTCCGGTCAAGCTTGTCCTTTGAATCTCTGGCAGAGTCGTTTTCTCCATCTGATCGAAGAACTTCTTGCTATACAGGCGGCAACATTTCCCTGGTGCGGTGCGGCCAGCACGACCGGCCCGCTGGACTGCCTCGGACTGGGCAACGGGTACCACCTCAAGACTGTCCAAGCCTGTACGTGGATTGTAAGTGAGTTGCTTCACGAATCCAGAGTCAACCACGTACACGACTCCGTCAATTGTGAGCGAAGTGGCCGCAATATTAGTTGACACAATCACTCTCCGCATGCCTCTCTCCACAGGATCAAATACTTTCTGTTGTTGCTCCGCAGAAAGAGCTCCGTACAAAGGAAGAATCAGCATTCCTATTACGTCAGGCGAAGAAATGTCATTCTCGTAATCTATGTCTTCTGCAGCTTTGAACAATCTGTTGCAAGCGTTTTCAATCTCAGATTGTCCCGTTAAAAACACAAGGATGTCTCCACCGGGCTGGTCCAAGTGTATATCCATGACTACCCGAGTGAGCTGAGAAAGGTAGGTCAGTTTCTTGTAGTCAAAAATTTCATCAGAAACATTGTGAGTGATGGAAACTGGAAAAACTCTGCCAGGGATTTCAAACACAGGGCAGGAGTTGAAGAAGGTCGAGAACTTAGTGGTGTCCAGTGTAGCCGACATAACTACCACTTTGAGAGGCTTCTTCCTTCTTTTGAAAAATGAAAATTTCTTATCTAGAAGATGCTTTGTGAGTCCAAACAGTATATCTGTGGCTAAACTTCTCTCGTGAGCTTCATCCAATACTATGATGCTATATCTAGAGAGTTCTTTGTCGTCCAAAAATTCCCTCAAGAGACAGCCATCTGTCATGTACTTGATTTTAGTTTCGGGTCCTGAGCAGTCGTCAAACCTCACTTGGTAGCCAACTTCTTTCCCCAGGTCGGCCCTCATCTCAAAAGCTACTCGGTGAGCCACCGACACGGCGGCCACCTTACGCGGCTGAGTAATGGCTATCGCTCCATCTTCGTCTAAACCCGCCCTGTGAAGAAATTGGGGCAACTGGGTTGTTTTTCCGCAACCAGTCTCTCCAGTAATTACTACACACCGGCTAGTAGATACGGCATCTATCAGTTTATCCTTGTACTCCGCTATTGGAAGCTCACTTGAAACAGACATTCAAAAACATAAAATAATCGACCAACACCAGTTCCATAGCGATACTTTACCATTAACTTCAATTACCTTGCAAGTTTGTGCCCAGCTCAGACATTCTTTAAGCCAAACAATATTATCAGACGACTACAGGAAACATCACCAACACAGAGACACAAACAAAAACAAAGAAATACTCTGTGACAGGAGTGTGCATATAGGGAGTCCAGTGAACCATGAAAGTTGTGAAGAAGGAATGGGTGTGAATAATGATTTGCTGACAGGTGATAAATTATACCAAAAATACAAAAAAAAATTGTAGAAAAAAAAAAAAAAAAAAAAAAAAAATGTAGGTTCCCTCAGCAACTTTTATTTGTTCACATTTTCAAATTCTTCAATTTTCTTCCAGAGCTCCTCCCTTCAGTCTGGAAGGAGAACCTCATTGCTTGGCCACTTGGCAAACCATAATCTTACCATTGGACCAGGCAGACGTGAGAATAAGGTCCCTGAACGGGTTACGGTAATAGGCAGGAGTAATGATTGGTGCCTCGCGAGACAAGTTCATTTTTATTTGTAAGCAATCTGCATTCAAAAGTTCCTCGAAGTGTATCTTGGCCGCCAGAGTGAAGTCAGGGATGTTGTATACTTGGATGATGCCATTTTTTGAGCCCACACCAAGAAACATGTTCCCAGGAGGATTGTGGCAGTGGAAAGAGCTACAAATGGCTGGTCCCATTTCGGAAATTTCCTTGACCACCTTTGGAGGCTTGTTAAACGACCAGAGCTTGATCTTGAACAGAGAAGAAGTATCAGTAGTAGTATTAGGTGTAGCAGAAGAATGCACGGAAAGAGCAGGCGATGACGAGTCAGCAGAACTGGCATCGGCGGCATCCGTATTCAACGACAGTGCCGCTACTCTGGCATGAAGATTGTCCGTGGAAGGCGGAATACGAGTAACAGCGACAGAGTCCGGGGGAGTGGATGAGGCGGTGGCTAATCCGGAATGCTGCCCGGCGTTGCCGTTGGTCGCCGGTTCCGCCACTGAGCTGTCGGCGGGATTCTCTGAGCCGATCGTGATGAATCGAGATGTGTCGATGACGTGCAAGTTGCTGAGGGAGGCAGAGTGAGCTTTGAAAGAGCTGAGAATAGCCGGGTTGTGAGACATCATGCTCCAGATGACGATGGTGCCAGCAATGTCCGCCGACACAAGGAAGCCACCCAACATCTGCAAAAAACAAAAACAACAACAATAACAGAGTATTGAAGTAGAAAATTACTGGCAGGTTCATTAGGTGTTCATAAAATTACTAAATATGCAGTTGCAATAATAATGAAATAAAAAAAAAAAATATACTAGCAAAAAGCTGTATAAGATATGTCCATTGGGTAAATAGGATCATACACAAATAACAAGAAACTACAAACACAGGAATAACATAGTCGCTGAAGTGAAGGGAATCTCATCTGACAGAGGAACATGCAATGCTAAATTAAGAATTCCTATTAGGCACAGAGAATTGGACTCTACTGGAGCGTTTCAACTTGAACGAATAGACGACTACAACCCACCTGCAAGGACACAATTTTAGAAGGAGCATGAGGGGTCTTGTCAGTGTACAGGAGAGAGTAAGTTTTCTGTGGAGGTTGGGAGATGTACCATGTGATTGTCCCGGCCACATTGCCAGCCACAACAACTTGAGCCGAGTTGAAAGAAGTGCTGAAGTGGGTAAGGGCAGACACTGAATCAGACGGAACCTATAAATAGAACAAAATTTCAAATGAATAGTGACGTATATGATACAATGTACACAAAATATAGTCACAATCTCTGTCAACGCCAAAGATATGATGTTTACCCTAATGCATCAAAATCGTACTATCCCAGAATTTCAAATTTCCTCCCTTAATCCTGTCAAAAAGCTGTTCGTTTATTTTACTCTTGCTGCTTTGAACCAATCATTGTTTTCTATTCTACAGAACCCTAGTTGCATCTATTACAAAACTAACACTACAAAAAAAAAAAAAAAAAAAAAATTACCAGTATTGTCTTGCACAATGCCTGACCACAAAACCCTCTCCCTCCCCCCCCCCATCCCACACACACCACAAACAACATCAACAACTCAATCTATCTCCCCCCCCCCCCCCCCCCCACCCAAAACAAACAAAAATAAAACTAAAAAATGAAATCTGAATCGTAAAAATTTCCCACCGACCAGCCCACTTACCTCTGAGGAGTACACAGGTGTGATATTTCCATGACTGGCACCTTTCCTGAGGTCCAGGAAGGACACATCACCAGATTCAGTCCCTAGCAACAGCAGCATTGGCTGCAGGGTGGAGCAGTAGACAGACGTCAAGACTTGCTCCAATTTCTTCCTACCAGTGGGAGCTGCAGTTTCCTGCACACACACGCACACACAGACGCACGCACACACACACTGATAAGATGTACGTATATAGTTACTTCTTACATAGTCATACATACCGTACGACATTAGTAAATAGGTAGACGTTATCCTGACACGCACACACACACAACTCACATGCAAGTTTCTGTTGCCAC
>WLWD01005946.1_pt1 | contig 94286 bp, 53 predicted proteins | sample 6712731 | NCBI WGS metagenome assembly WLWD01 (sample SAMN12718690, study PRJNA576275) | sponge metagenome | isolation source: marine sponge | host: Mycale hentscheli | place: New Zealand: South Island, Marlborough, Capsize Point | collected 2014-11-01
TTACATCCATAGTGGCTGGTCATATGCTGTACGTTACATCCATAGTGGCTGGTCATGTGCTGTACATTACATCCATGGTGGCTGGTCATATGCTGTACATTACATCCATAGTGGCTGGTCATATTATGCTGTACGTTACATCCATAGTGGCTGGTCATATGCTGTACGCTACATCCATAGTGGCTGGTCATATGCTGTACATTACATCCATAGTGGCTGGTCATATGCTGTTAAACATTTTCACATCCATAGTGGCTGGTCCTATGCTATGTTTACAAGTACATCCATAGATGGCTGGTCATAATATGCTGTGGTGGTTTTACATCCATGGTGGCTGTTTCATATCTTGTGGGTTACAACATCCCTCCATTATTGGCTGGTCCTTATGCTGTGGTTTAATCCATTAGTGGGCTAGTGTCAGTGCTGTACTGCTACAACTCCATATTAGTTGGCTGTCATATGCTGTGCATTACAATCACTATTAGTGGTCGGTCATATGCCTCCTGTGGACGACACAGGTTGTTTGGGCGGCGAGAAAGCCAGGACGGGTGGAAGCGCGATCCTCGTGAGCTGGAAATCCTAAACGGGGGTGGGGCTGGGGGTGCGTTACAAAGAGAAGCAGGGGACGGGGGGGGGGGGGAGCAAGCCATCGGTTAAAGTGCCTATTTCGACCGGATTAAAACAATACATTCCAACAAAAACGCCTAACTGGCCTGGTCATATCTTACGTACATCCAGATTGGCTTCAATCCGTACGTAATCCATATGGCGTCATATGCTCGACCTACAATACAATCCATTGCTGCAGTCTTACGTTCAATCCAGATGCTCATAGCTACGTTACATCCATATGGCTGGTCAATGCTTAACGTTTCATCCCAGTGGGCTGGTCTAATGCTGTAGGTTACCAATCCATGTTGGCTAGGTCATATCTGTGCATTACATCCATAGTGGCTGGTCATATGCTGTGCGTTACATCCATAGTGGCTGGTCATATGCTGTACGTTACATCCATAGTGGCTGGTCATATGCTGTACATTACATCCATAGTGGCTGGTCATATGCTGTGGGTTACATCCATAGTGGCTGGTCATATGCTGTACGTTACATCCATAGTGGCTGGTCATATGCTGTACATTACATCCATGGTGGCTGGTCATATGCTGTACGTTACATCCATAGTGGCTGGTCATATGCTGTACGTTACATCCATAGTGGCTGGTCATATGCTGTACGTTACATCCATAGTGGCTGGTCATATGCTGTACGTTACATCCATAGTGGCTGGTCATATGCTGTACGCTACATCCATAGTGGCTGGTCATATGCTGTACATTACATCCATAGTGGCTGGTCATATGCTGTGGGTTACATCCATAGTGGCTGGTCATATGCTGTACGCTACATCCATAGTGGCTGGTCATATGCTGTACATTACATCCATAGTGGCTGGTCATATGCTGTACGCTACATCCATAGTGGCTGGTCATATGCTGTACATTACATCCATAGTGGCTGGTCATATGCTGTACATTACATCCATAGTGGCTGGTCATATGCTGTACATTACATCCATAGTGGCTGGTCATATGCTGTACATTACATCCATAGTGGCTGGTCATATGCTGTGGGTTACATCCATAGTGGCTGGTCAATGTACAATAGAGGCCATGTACGTCAAAACACCAACAACAACAAAATTTGCAAGTTTTTCCTTTTTGTTGGCACCACACACTATTGTTACAGATAGATAGATAGATAGACAGACAGAGGGAGAGAGAGAGAGAGGTGTAAAACACTAAATTACATGCGTATGTGTTAATATATATATGGAAGTGAACCTTTTCTCTACTGTTTGTTGATTCAGGTTGGTGAACTTATTGGTGCAAGTGAAGCAAAGCTGAGAGAGAAGGTGGTTAATCTAAAGTAATCAACAATGCATTAGCTGACTTGTAGCAATTAGTTGCTCATTTATTTTGTTCTATTATTATTGTTTGTGTTGCGTACATTTTAGTGAAGTGTTAATTAAGAGGCAGTTATTGGTATGTTGGTATAAACAGAAAAAAATTTATGGATATAGCTGGGTATTTTTCAGAACTGAATTTCAGAGAGGTTAAATCAACATTTTTGAATTTTTAATGGAAGTTGTCTTTTTCATGAAATTGAAGAAAAATTTGGGACTATTGTCTCTATGGAAGTCATAATAATTTTCAGGGAAGGGAGCAAAACCATTTCAAGAGGCAAAATTCCCCTTCTAAAATGGTTTCCAACATTTTGCATTGACCTATACTGTTTAGGGATATAATATAGTCTCACTCTCAACAGAACAGCAGAAATGGGAGGGGAGGATATTTCAAATTGGTACTGTGGTTCTACTGTATACATTGTGGCGGGTAACACTCTAACATTTTTACTATGGCACATTCAAGCTATGCCACACCCACTGGTTATTTTTGTAACAAAAAAAAAAAAAAAAGAATGAGATAATTTGAAATATTTCAATTATGTCACGGTGACCGTTTCGTAGCCTAGGTTAAAATTTGGATGAAACGGACAAGTTTTGCAACCACACTTCCTCTCTTCCCTCTCTCTTCTGTCTTCACACATAATTTAAATTAATAGAAGCTACTATTGGGCTTAAGGCCTCATTCTCGGCTTGCAATTGCTGAGGGGGTGGTTATTACTGTCATAGTACAACTAGAATCAAGAAGAGCACTGTAAAGCTACATTTCTGATCAATTATATGCTGCAAAACAACTATCATTAAAATGTTTTTGTTTTGCCTGCCTGATCTCTGCAAGTGAGAATTTAACACTTCAAACTGATCTGGACAATTTATTGTCATGGTTTCAATTTTGAAAACTATCTTTAATTACTTCTTAGCGCACATACATGAATGTATCCCTGTAATAATCACAGTATCAGTATAATTATATAACTCAACAGAAAGATATAGGTAATCTAATCTCTGATAGTTAATCTGGGTCTGCTCACATCAAAGAAACATGTAGCAAAGCCAGTCTCTGCATTTAATTAGGCAAATTCTTTTCACATCCCATATTAACATATATGTGATAATAAAGACTTAAGAAAGATCCTCTATTTATCACTTGCAAAGATCTCAACTAGCCTACTATTCCCCACTATGGTTTCCCAACAAATCACAAGACTTTTTTTTGTTTTATTGGGAAGAGTTCAACAGTGTGCAACTAAATACATTTTATATATTGTTGATATTCCTTACAAATTAAATTGTACATTCTCAATATTTTACAATTTTTTTCAGTTTTGAGTGTGTTATCATTGCATACTCACTGGTTCTGTTTTGGTCCACCTGTCTGCTAGTCACATTTTAATTAAACTTCTGTAGGATCCTTTGTTTGTAGCTCTGGCGTATTGTTAGTTGAGTTGGGTTTCGCTTAGTTTGCATAGTCAGTCAGTAGGCTAATACCCATCTTTAGCTGGCTCCCACTTTCTCTTTGCTGGTTAATCCATTGTTATTTGTGAGCTATGCAAGTTATGCTTAATGTTCTCAAATTTTCAGACAACAGCAATATTCTCTTTCCCTCTATAATTATACCTGTCTTTCACTTTGAGGGAACAGGTAGTACCCTCTCTCTGCAACTGGCAAATAAGACTTCCCAGTTTGTTTGTTTTGTTTGTTGTTTTTTTCATGCATTTCGCTTGCCCAGCCCATTTATGATTTTCCCATTTGTGCCAATTTTTTAAGTGAAATATCTATAGGATTGCAAGTACCTCACTCACATACAGAATTTTAATGAGATAGCCAATTGTTACTACACAATCCAGAGACCAGCTATCTGAAAGGAATTCTAATTGCCAAGATTTTCATTAGGAGCTGGAGATACAAGCGTAGTAATTCAGCTGTGAAGACGTTATCAACTATACTCATGTCCATTGAAATGAGTTCTTGCCAGTGCCTCTCGATAAATGAATGTGTTTGTCACATTACTGAAAGCCAATACAAGGCCAGTACAGTTTTTGCACAGGTTTGAACTTTATTGATAATAAATATTGTTCTTCATTTTAGCTACTTTAGTGAACTGTATGTGTTAGGTCTAAAAAAAAAGTGTCACCAACACACTTTGTCTCTCTCTCTCTCTCTCTGCTAAGGGCCTAACTATCACTTTTTACATAGCTAGTATTATTTTCAAACTTAGAAAAATTGGTGAGTGTCTGGTGAGCCCAGTATCCACAACCTCACAATCTCCCTAAAATAGATTGTAACACTATAGATTTATTAACTCTGTGTGTGTGTGTGTGTGTGATATGCATAATTCTTGTTCAAACCTTTGGTTACACACTTCAAACACTTTTTAACTGCTCACGTAATTAAGACATGATAACCTAGAATTGTAACCAAGAACAGTGTCTATTGCCTAGCAGTGCTTGGAGGGCTTCAGTAATTGCTTCAGTTCTATTGCATCATTTGACAAGAAATATACTTATATAATATACAAGTTTGTTCTATGCATGAGGTAGTAACACAAGTGTTTTTGTTTTTTGTAGTTGTTGTTCCTGGTAATTTAATATATAAAATCTACGACATTGATTGTTGTTGTTGCTTTTTCAAAGCATGCCACCCCCCTTGTTATTTAATTGTTTGAACAGGACCTCCAGTGAAATCATTCTAAACTCTTCATAGGAAGGCATCTGTGCAGTGTTAGTGAAGGTTTTTCATGTGTGTGATAGTACATCCTCATAAATTTGTTATCAGTCTCTCTCTGTCTCTGTCTCTCTGACTTACTGTATCTGATTTGGTCATAAAATAGCATATAGCAATAACAACAATTTAAATGTGACTCAGTTGTTGTTGAGGAAACATTTGCTGTCTATTATTTATTGTACAGAGTGTACATATTGTAATATAATATACTGTTATAGCTTTACAACTGTAGCGTAGCGCTCTTAGTTGTTCACTCTTTTAGCCCAGAGGTAAGACTGGTTATTATTACACATACACAGACATAAATACACAACATTCAGTCTGAATCAAATGGACCATGACAAGTGTTAATTGGTGATGATATAATCATGAATGGTTGACAAGATTACTAATGAATTGTTGTGACAACTCTAGGGGACTGTTGACAGCTTAGCGGCAGGCTAGGCGGGGTTAATATCAGGCAGAGTACCAGAGTGGTTGGTTGGGTAAGGGGTGGTGAGGTTATACGAGCAAGGGGCCCCATGTATGTAGAGCGAAGGACAGTGCATGTGTAGAGCAACCGATAGCGCACACGTTCAGGTTAGGAACTAGAGGGAGAGTGTTGTAATTCATGGCTGAAGATCCAGATCCCAAGCTCACGAAAATAGGCGAGGGAAGTTCCTCTAGTTCCACCAGCAGCATGGAGACAGGCAGTGTTGACTTCGACTTGGAGAGCAGGGTCAAAGCTCTGGTGGAAGAAGTCCTCAAAGGGCAGAAGGCAGCCAGTGGAGGCACCACCTTGGGGGGTCCAGGTCCAGCTCCAGCTCTACTAGGGAGGAGTCTGGCAGCACTAGTGGTGACAGTGGCTCCAGTTCCAGTGTTGGCAGTGCTGCTGCAGCTGGTATGTGAATAATATTGTTAGTAAGGTATGTAGGGTGGCAGGGTAGCTGCTTTGTTAACTAGTGTAGGTTTATTGTTGTGCTAGGCAGCCTTAGTTGTGAGAGTACTTATTGGGGGTGGCTTTATGAGTGTGGCCTCGCTTGCTTCAGGTGGGGAGGGGCTAGCCATACTGGTATGCAGCTAAGAGCACAATGCAAGTGGCTTATACTTAGATGTGGCTCTTCCTATTGGGTATAATTTGTGCTATGAGCATGTGGCTTGCTTAGTAGCACCTGATGTATAGGGGAGCATGTGGCTCTTCCTATTGGGTGTAATTTAATCACTTAGTAGCATCTCACATTAGGGGTGTGGTTCATATAAAAACTTGTAGTAGTGGGCTTGCTGCTCACCTCACGCATTCACACATTACACTAAGGGTGTGTGGCTCTCTAGGTGTAGGGATCAATTCATTTGGGTACTATAACAAAGAGCTTGTGGCTCACTGGCTCAGTAGTATTAATTTAGGGTTGGTAGCTTCGGGCACTTGCTGTATGGCCAGCATGTCTAGAGGGGGTGCTGTGGGTAGAACTAATGTGCTGTTGGCACTGTTACTGTGTTCTTACAGGGTTGGGGATAGTGGATGACTGTGCAGTGGCTGCACTGGGTCTTCCCAAGTCCACTGACAGTGCTAAGCTGCAGGACGCTAGGGGGGACATAAGCCGCCCCGTGGAAGGGGCTAAGAAGGCAGCTGAGGAAGCTTCCCAGAAATTCTCCATGGGAGTGACACTGCCCACAGTTCCTGCCAGGCTGGTGAAGCGCATCCTATCAGGGGAATTTGTGGACATGGGGGAGTTGTCCCAGGATGCTCTTCGGGCAGAGTTCCGGAGAAGCTCAGAGGGAGATGACAAAAAAGCGTTTAAACCAAGGACGTTCAGACCTGTGGCAGACAGGGATGCATGGGTGGCTAGTTTTGCCCAATATGCTGGGGTGATATGCCACACTCACCCAGAAAAGGCTGTGGCCTTGTGGGGGTACCTGGCAGTGGTGATGTCCTGCCAGAACTGGACGACGTCAGGCTGGTGAAAGGGCTATGATATGTCTCTGAGGCACAGTTATTCCTCCATGGATGAGGCAAACTTCCTGCTAAACCAGTGCCTGTTCACTCAAGCCATGGTGGAAAACTCGGAGCCACTACAACGTGTCTCCCCTCCTGGGCCCATGCCAGTGGCCCCTCAGAGACCCAGAAGAAAGAGGGTCCAGGCTGATCCATTTGAGAAGGGTAATTGAGTGCCTTGGTGCCTCAGGTTTAACTATTAAACTCCGGAAATGCTGCTTTGGCAGAAAACACTTATTGTATTTAGGCCATAGGATTGGTGCGGGACTGCTTGCAATCCCTGAACACAGAGTCTCAGCCTTGGCTAACTTTGTTAGGCCAAGGACGAAAAAACAACTTCGTTCTTTTCTAGGGTCTGTTTCTTATTATCGCAGATTCATACCCAACTTCGCTGATTGTTCTAGCGCACTCACCCCTGCTACCTCCTTGAGGGCTCCTCTCCAGGTGGTCTGGACTGAGGAGATGGACTCCTGTTTTCGTGAGTTGAAAATGTCATTATGTCATAGTTGTTGTTTAGTCATTCCAGCCCCAGAGGATGTGTTCGTCTTGTATACGGACGCATCAGGTGCAGGTGCTGGTGGTTGCCTTCATGTCGTTAGAGAACGGGAGGAACTACCTGTCGGGTTTTTCTCTCGCCAACTGAGACCAGCAGAGAGGAACTATTCGGTTTCGGAACTTGAGTGTCTAGCCATTGTGGCCAGTTTGAAGCAATTCGAATTCTTCGTGTATAGCAAGGAAGTGACCGTTGTCACAGATCATAAGCCGTGTCTGGCTTTGGTGAAAGGGAGTCATCTGAACAAGCGTCTGCTTCGATTTGCTCTCGTGATTCAGCAGTTCAACGCCTCCATTATGTATCGCCCTGGCAAGTTGCATGCGAATGTTGATGGAATGAGTAGGCAGGCATGGACGGAAACAGATGATGAAGCCGCCCAGTGTGTTGTTTCAGTTTCTCCTTCTAGTCGAATCTTGGTGGGGGTCTTCTGACATATAAGCCAGGACACGCATGCGTATCATTAGTTCCCCATATCGTTAGTAAACCCTACTTGAATTCATACTTCAAGGGAGGACTAGATATCTGGGAGAACTCTGGTGGCAGCGTTCGCTAGAGTTCCTCGAGTAAATATTTGTCGTCGAGCTTTGGTGCCTACCTTTGTTACTTTCGCTAGTTGAACTTCGAGTTGTCCAAATCGGTTGAGCTTGTCCTATCTCTAGTGCCAGCGATCTGCCCACCCACACTACCAGTTAGCTAGAGTGGATGACAAAAACTAATACTAAGCAAAAAAAAAAAGTATTGCAAACAATTCACCTTGAATTATGTCAGTTAAATTAAGACATAAATTGCCATCAAGTCTCATTATTGCAGAATTTGAGAGACAACATAAATTAACCAAAACTAAGTCAATTGATAGTATAACTAACTAAATATTCTACATGATATTGAAGAAAAACTAAAAAATAACTAAATCTTCAGGGAGAATTTGAAGAAAAAAAAACTAAAACTAATCATTCAAGATAATTTTTTAGTATGAATAGCTAAAACTAAGAAATCTGGAATCTCTAAACCAAAACAGTACTGATTATAGAGTAGCTCCTGAACTGCAGTTAGCTACATGTGATTGTTCTTTGATATTTCATAGTTGAGATTACAGTAAAAACATGCTAAGATTTATTTTTTAATGGTTTCATTTATTCTTTGTTGAGGACACTAGTGAATTAGCTATTAGTTCACTGTGCATTACACCCTCACATTTTCAGACCACATAGATGAAGAATAAACTTATATTTTGGTTAAAAACAAGAGTTGGAAACTGATGAGGTAATAGTGTAGTTTCAACTTGGCTAAATGGATGTATAAATTTATGTGTTTAAATAATTGGTTGTTCTCTATAGGATTTTGTACTCTATCTTACTTTCCTTTTTAGTCACCTAGCTAAACTGAATCTCTTGTAGCAGTATTAATTAGTGTTGTTTTAGTTAACTAAAATAAATCCAGAACCCCTTAGTTTTTGGGGCATTTTACTTTTGTTTGAGGGTTGTAAATCGTCAAGCCTTGTTGACCCTTGAACTAACAATTCGAAGGACCAGAACCTTCGCCACTCCCTCTAGCTAACCACCGCCAATGCAATGCGAGCTAACAGCTGCCAGGAAGACGAATACTTTGTCGTCGTTGCAGGTGAGCAGACTGAGAGCTATAGTCGCAAGCTCAAGTATAGTTTGACCTTTGGGTAGATGGCAATAGTTAATTCTATCTCAATGAATATCATTATGTGGTGAGAACTAGAGCAACCCAGAGACAAATGTGTACAAGTGTTAATGGGTCTACCTGTACTACTTTCTTTGGAGTCACATTATTGAAGAATTTGAGATATTGAAGAAAACTAGAAACTAACTAAATCTTCAGGGAGAATTTGGAGGGGGGGGGGGAGATAAAACAAATCATTCAAGATAATTATTTAGTAAAAATAAAAAAATCTGGAATCTCTAAACCAAGACAACACTGATATTAATGGCTCTGGATTTCTGTGATGGTTTGCTGTTTGAGCATTTTCATCTGTAAGATTGATTTGCATTAGATAAAACAGCATGCAGAGACTGAACCCAATGTAGCTACTTTATTCATAGGTGATATTACCAGATAGCTAATAAAGAATTTTTATACTGACTAGTTTTTCCCTAAAATACCAATTAGTGATTGTTAATCAACGTGTCCATTTCAAATTCAAACTAGGCCATGCACTATACATAACTTGAATCTCTTTTAATATAGCCAACTTTTATATTGAACTGCTTGTTTCTGATCTTATATAATCTTCCACAATTCCTATTGTAGGGTAGTGGAGATGTCCAGAGTGCACAGCTCATTCATAGGCCCTGCCGGATTATGCTAGCATTTTTTCTGGAATAATAGACATGAAATTAGCATACTGGAATAATTCTAGAATAATAAAGGTATTTAAGAGAATAATAAAGGGAAAATGAGAATAATCAGTTCATATAATCCTTAATTATGAAGAAAATCAATTGTACTTTTTTATCTCTTTTCGTTTACAAGGACATAAACATTTAGAAATGTGGTTATAAGATAAATCTTCATTATTTGATTAAAGCAGCTGGGTTTGTGCTGGCCACTTGGTTGTTGTACTTCCAAAAATGAAAAAAGTTTGAAATGCTGGGAGCTGTCAGCTCAGGCTCACAGTCAGCAAGTAATCTGGATAAATATGCTAAACGATATCTCAGACTTTTTTCAGCTGTAGCAGAGCATGTTTTCTCCATTCTTTGAACATTTTTACGCGGATGTTAAGGCTTTCACTGAAAGAATAGCTAGCAATATAATGAATCCTCTATATTGAGTAATTCAGTATAATTGTAAGAGTGACTGATTCTTTTACTCATTCATCATAACGTACCAAATTTATATAGCTACTGCAGTCATTACTATTTCACTCATTCCTAATTGGAATAATAATACACTATTCTTTTGGAATAACAACACATTGTTTTGGAATATAAAAAAGAATAATTCTAAAATTTCGAGCATAATCTGGCAGGCCCTACTTGTTCACCTACATGGAGCGGGTCCTCCGCTCCATGTAATTAAAGTTGTTTTCGTGGGTAAGATTACAGTAAAGTCTCACTGTAATTCCATTCACTTCACTCTTATCACCTACTAGCAACAAGGCTGCTCTACAAACTCCTAAGTCATTCACTTCATGTCCACCTAACTCATTATCACCTCATCACTGGGGCATGCTCACTGACCACCTCATGTATTCTCTGTTCATATAACAATAGCCTTCTCTGGCCCTTGTAATTCATTTCACTAGAAGGTCCACAAGACCGAGAATTTATGAATTTGAATTGAACTATCTCTTGACTTATATTTGTGCACCTGCGTGGTTTCCTACCCTTCTGGGTACTTACACAATTTTATTGTGATGGCAGCTCCACACAGAATGTTTCGGACCAGATGCACCGAACAACCGCCAGTAAAGTGTATGGATTGAACTATGAACCATGTTTGCTGTGTGTGTGTGCATTTTTGTGTGTGAGTGTGCATGCTCATGCCCCCCCCCCCCCCCCCCACTTGTGTCATTCCTCTCATTAACACTTCTATTCACTCTTTTTTGTCAGTTCAGTTGCAGTTCAGTTGCAGTTCAGTTGCTGTTCAGTTGCTGTTTAAAATATATCTCTAACTTTAACTTATATAGCTATTCTAGCTACTACTCGCACTGTGCCTGTGCATGAACCCCGAGCTCAGGGATTTACAACCCCTGATCACAGAATATACATTAATTTTTCTCATTAATATCTGTTGAAGACCAAACCAAAGCTGAACACTCAACTTGACATTATTAACTACTTATCATTTCACGCTTATATTTCACTTCTACGCTTAGCGAGCACGCTCAATTCTTCTTTATTTGTACATGGTATTATGTCACATTCACGTATCACCTTTGTTACCCGTTTCATCATTTTCACTTCTCATTGTTACTCGAACCGTTTATGTCTAAATTTACCAAGCCACAGCCGATTACAGTATGTATATGTGACCGTCTACAGGAAAACCGGGCACAACGTGGCACCCTTCGAAAAAAAATTTTTTGCACTTACAAAGTTGTCGGCGTCCAGATATTGAGCTCTCCAAGTTTTATCGTCGCAGCTTAAGTCGTTCCCACTGTGATACGGGTAATGGTCGCTAAACCGGAGGATTCTGTTTAGTGAAGTTTAGGACGGGGTCGAACGCAGAGCGAACACAAAAATACAGAGGGTCAAAGTACAAAATGACATACGTACGTCCAAACATATATATAAACTAGTGGTGCGCTCGAATAGCGCAAATGCATGGCGAGCGAGCAGACTCTTTTTACAGAAAAATAGGACAGAAATTACATCTAACTGTAGTGCACAGTGTAACCCTTTCCATTCTCAGTTAGCATCAGAGAATCTAAAGTCTCTGATCCCAGACTAAACTAACAATTACCTGAATAAACTTCGAAAGCAGTGGCAAATAAGCGCAGCTTGACAAAGACTTCACAATTGTTTCAAGAAGAGAGTAGCTGTAAACTTTTTGGTTGAAACAATGTTGCGTCTGCAGCAGGATACTCCGCGCTCGTTAATTGAAAAAAACTGGAACTGTGAACGCTTTACCTAACTTACGTAATTAGAAGCGCGCACGTTTAAAGAGCATACGTACCATCCATACATACATACATATATATATATATATATAACATATACCCGATTTTGCATTATCCACCCCTAATACTGTCTCGCTCGCTACGCTCGCTCGCCAACTAGTGGTGTGCTTGAGCACAAATGGCGAGCGAGCCTGATAGTTAGGTAACATAAAAATAAGTATTGTTACTATGTTTTAGCTTAGTTCATGCAAACACTATAACAGCAGTTATGACCTTTATTTCAGCAAACGAATACAAAATCACTCTCCTACCTGATTTGTTATAACTTTTGTAGTATCAAACATCTGCCATTCTGATAATCTCAATTAATTGAACAATCTCTTAGCTATGATAAAAAATAAACCAATGTTATTATTTGTAATTTTAGCCAACAAATATGGAATTACTACTTACCTCAATTTCCTGAGTATTGATAACTTCTGTAGTAGTATCAAATATAAGTTAATTTGACTATCTGAATTACTTGACAACAAGCTCTCAGCTACAAATACAAAAGACAATCAATTTTAGCATACAAATACAAAATTACTTTCTTACCTCATTTTCTTGAGCAGTGGTAACTTTTGTAGTACCAAATTTGAGCCAATCTGACTATTTGAATTTACCAGTCACTGTTGACAAGCTCTTAGCTACCAAAAAGAAAGGCCAGAGTTAATTTTGCATATTTAGCTAACAAATAAGGAATTGCGTACTTACCTCAGCTTCCCTCGAGAAATAGTAGCTTCCTTAGCATTAATACTACGGCATTCTGACTACCAATGGCTCTTGACAACCAACAATCGGCACTTCGTATACCCCATAAAACGGCGAAGTTTTGAAATTAAGTCTGGAAAAGAGTCTACAATGCCATAGTAACCGGTCGAATCAACTTTTTGTTCCTTGAAAAGCAAGCATTTTCGCAGGAATTTTCTCACACTTCTGAGCTTAAGTATAAAGTAATAAACTGGGGTCAAGCCTAAAACGCCGTGTTTTTTGGAGAAAAAAGTTGCCCGCGCGCGCGTTTAAAGGGCATACGTACCATCCATACATACATATATACTAGTGGTGTGCTTGAGCACAAATGGCGAGCGAACCTGATAGTTAGGTAACATAAAATTAAGTATTGTTACTATGTTTTAGCTTAGTTCATGCCAACACTGTAATAGCAGTTATGACATTCGATTTCAGCAAACAAATACAAAATCACTCTCTTACCTGATTAATGGTAACTTTTGTAGTATCAAACATCTGCCATTCTGATAATCTCAATCACCAGTAACTCTTGAACAAGCTCTCAGCTACGATAAAAAATAAACCATTGTTATTATTTGTAATTTTAGCCAACAAATATGGAATTACTACTTACCTCATTCTTGAGTATTGATAACTTCTGTAGTATCAAATTGAAGTTACTTTGACCATCTGAGTTACCTTGAATTCTTGACAAGCTCTCACCTACAAAAACAAAAGACAATCAATTATAGCACACAAATACAAAATTACTTTCTTACCTCATTTTCTTGAGCAGTGGTAACTTTTGTAGTACCAAATTTGAGTCATTCTGACTATTTGAATTTACCAGTCACTGTTGCCAACAAGCTCTTAGCTATAAACAAAAAAGGCCAGAGTTATTTTTGCACATTTAGCTGGCAATATGGAATTACGTACTTACCTCAGCATCTCTTGAGTGTTAGTAGCTTCCTTAGCATTAATACTTTGTGCTTAAATACGCTTTTCAGAAGTAGTGATGGCTCTCTTAGTACTGACTACAGGTGGCTCTTGACAACTAACAAGCCGCACTTAGCCGGAAAAAAGGCGAAGTTTTGAATTTAAATCTGGTAAAGGGTCTTCAATGCCATAGTAACCAGTCTAATCAACTTTTCGTTTCTTGAAAAGCAAGCGTTTTCGCAGGAATTTTCTCACACTCTTTGGAGCTTAAGTATAAAGTAAGGCTTGCTTAATGCTGTAGTTTCGTAATAAATGGGGTCAAGCCTAAAAAGCCGTGTTTTTTTTAAGAAAAAATTTCCCCGCGCGCGCGTTTAAAGGGCATACGTACAATCCATACATACATACATATATACATATATACATATAACATATACCCGATTTTGCATTATCCACCCCTAATACTGTCTCGCTCGCTTCGCTCGCTCGCCAAACTAGTGGTATGCTTGAGCACAAATAGCGAGCGAGCCTGATAGTTAGGTAACATAAATGTTACTATTTTTAGCTTACTTCATGCAAACACTATAATAGCAGTTATGACCTTTTATTTCAGCTAACAAATACAAAATCACTCTCTTACCTGATTAATGGTAACTTTTGTAGTATCAAACATCAACCATTCTGATAATCTCAATCACCAGTAACTCTTAAACAAGCTCTCAGCTACAATAAAAAATAAACCAGTGTTATTTGTAATTTTAGCCAACAAATATGGAATTACTACTTACCTCATTATTGAGTATTGATAACTTCTGTAGTTACTTTGACCATCTGAATTACCTTGAATTCTTGACAACAAGCTATCACCTACAAAAACAAAAGACAATCAATTTTAGCACACAAATACAAAATTACTTTCTTACCTCATTTTCTTGAGCAGTGGTAACTTTTGTAGTACCAAATTTGAGTCATTCTGACTATTTGAATTTACCAGTCGCTGTTGACAACAAGCTCTTAGCTATAAAAAAAGAAAGGCCAGAGTTATTTTTACATATTTAGCTAACAAATATGGAATTACGTACTTACCTCAGCATCCCTGGAGTAGTAGTAGCTTCCTTAGCATTAATACTTTATGTGCTTACATACGCTTTTCAGAAGTAGTGATAGCTCTCTTAGTACTGACTACAGGTGGCTCTCTTGACGACTAACAAGCCGCACTTAGCCGGAGGCGAAGTTTTGAATTTAAATCTGGTAAAGGATCTTCAATGTCATAGTAGCCGGTCGAATCAACTTTTGGTTTCTTGAAAAGCAAGCATTTTCGCAGGAATTTTCTCACACTTTGGAGCTTAAGTATAAAGTAAAGCTTGCTTAATGCTGTAGTTTCAGAATAAACTGGGGTCAAGTCTAAAAAGCCGTGTTTTTTTTAAAGAAAAAACGTTCCCCGCGCGCGCCTTTAAAGGGCATACGTATAATCCATCCATACATACATAACTAGTGGTGTGCTTGAGCACAAATGGCGAGCGAGCCTGATAGTTTGGGTAACATAAAGTGTTACTATTTTTAGCTTACTTCATGCAAACTATAATAACAATTATGACATTTTATTTCAGCAAACAAATACAAAATCACTTACCTGATTAATGGTAACTTTTGTAGTATCAAACATCAACCATTCTGATAATCTCGATCAGCAGTAACTCTTGAACAAGCTCTCAGCTACGATAAAAAATAAACCAGTGTTATTATTTGTAATTTTAGCCAACATAATATATGGAATTACTACTTACCTCATTCTTGAGTATTGATAACTTCTGTAGTATCAAATTGAAGTTACTTTGACCATCTGAATTACCTTCAATTCTTGACAACAAGCTCTCACCTACAAAAACAAAAGACAATCAATTTTAGCACACAAATACAAAATTACTTTCTTATCTCATTTTCTTGAGCAGTGGTAATTTTGTAGTACCAAATTTGAGTCATTCTGACTATTTGAATTTACCAGTCACTGTTGACAACAAGCTCTTAGCTATAAAAAAGAAAGGCCAGAGTTAATTTTGCTTATTTAGTTAACAAATATGGAATTACGTACTTACCTCAGCATCCCCGGAGTAGTAGTAGCTTCCTTAGCTTTAATACTTTATGTGCTTACATACGCTTTTCAGAAGTAGTGATAGCTCTCTTAGTACTGACTACAGGTGGCTCTTGACAACTAACAAGCCGCACTTAGCCGGAAAAAAGGTGAAGTTTTTGAATTTAAATCTGGTAAAGGGTCTTCAATGTCATAGTAACCGGTCGAATCAACTTTTTGTTTCTTGAAAAGCAAGCATTTTCGAAGGAATTTTCTCACACTTTGGAGCTTAAGTATAAAGTAAGGCTTGCTTAATGCTGTAGTTTCAGAATAAACCGGGGTCAAGCCTAAAAAGCCGTGTTTTTTGAAGAAAAAAGTTTCCTGCGCGCGCGTTTAAAGGGCATACGTACAATCCATACATACATACATATATACATATATACATACTAGTGGTGTGCTTGAGCACAAATGGCGAGCGAGCCTGATAGTTAGGTAACATAAAATGTTACTATGTTTTAGCTTACTTCATGCAAACACTATAATAGCAGTTATGACATTTGATTTCAGCAAACAAATACAAAATCACTCTCTTACCTTATTAATGGTAACTTTTGTAGTATCAAACATCAACCATTCTGATAATCTCACTACGATAAAAAATAAACCAGTGTTATTGTTTGTAATTTTAGCCAACAAATATGAAATTACTACTTACATCATTCTTGAGTATTGATAACTTCTGTAGTATCAAATTGAAGTTACTTTGACCATCTGAATTACCTTGAATTCTTGACAACAAGCTCTCACCTACAAAAACAAAAGACAATCAATTTTAGCACACAAATACAAAATTACTTTCTTACCTCATTTTCTTGAGTAGTGGTAACTTTTGTAGTACCAAATTTGAGCCAATCTGACTATTTGAATTTACTAGTCACTGTTGACTAGCTCTTAGCTACAAAAAAGAAAGGCCAGAGTTAATTTTGCATATTTAGCTAACAAATATGGAATTGCGTACTTATCTCAGCTTCCCTCGAGATGCATTCTGACTACCAACGGCTCTTGACAACCAACAACCCGCACTCCGTATCCCCCCATAAAACGGCGAAGTTTTGAAATTAAGTCTGGAAAAGGGTCTTCAATGCCATAGTAACCTGTCGAATCAACTTTTTGTGTCTTGAAAACAAGCGTTTTAGCAGGAATTTTCTCATACTTTGGAGCTTAAGTATAAAGTAAGGTTTGTTTAATGCTGTAGTTTCAGAATAAACTGGAGTCAAGCCTAAATAGCCGTGTTTTTAGGAGAAAAAAGTTCCCCGCGCGCGTTTAAAGAGCATACGTACCATCCATACATACATACATACATATAACATATACACGATTTTGCATTATCCACCCCTCCGCTCGCTCGCCAAATATACATATAACATACTACCCGATTTTGCATTATCCACCCGTCTTGCTCGCTACGCTCGCTCGCCAATAAACAAACATCCCCGATTTTCAATTGTGTTACCCCTGTAAGTGTCTCGCTCGACAATTATATAAATATAATCGCGGACTCGTTAATAAGTCAAAACCTCATCGGAAAAATTCGCCCCGTAGGTATATCCCAATTATTGGACTCCATTCGGGGAGCTGTGATACCATCCTATCTGTTCTACTCCTTTGTAGCAGTGCCCTCTTGATTCCTGTCCTCACAATAATATTCTGGCAATATCATGGGAGTAAAAATAGTACATTCAGAGGTTAGTGAAGTATTGATGTGGAACACTTTCTAGGATAGAAGGAATAGCAGTTTCATTGTCCTTACTGACAGGTCAGCAACCTATTGTGAGGATTATAACAATTTAATTGGCTGATCAAAGTCTGCATGAGAATTTTCAAATAAACTTGAAGGCACGATAAATTAGTATTTTTTTTTGCTTTGTTTTGTCTCAAAGGGGGGTAACTGCCATGTACTAATTACTTCATGCTTTCTAGATTTGGTTTCCTGTTTTTGCTTTTGGTTTTCGTTTGGTTTTTTGTTTGTTTGTTTGTTCTTAAGCCTAGAACAGACCAGATATTTCATATTTTTAACAAGAATTACAATGTATAACTATCTACTTAGGTTGATAATGTTCTAAAGATTTCAGGTGAATTTATTCAGAAAAACTTTGAACATACAATTATTGAATTTTTTTAGGACAAAGTTTCAAGCCAACAGAATGTTTTGTTTGTTTGTTTTTGTTTTGTTTTTTTCCCTCTGATTATACTCTCTCTCTCTCTCTCTTGTTTTTTCTTTCTTCTAACTATGAGCAAAACTGGCAGCACTCTTCTCTCCCTCTGTGAAAGTGACAACTGTTGGATTGGACATTCAAAGATTAGATTTAAGCATATTGCTTGCCTTGCCCAGTGGATGATTTTTCTTTTCTTTTTTTTTTTTGGACTGCTGAAAGTAGAAAGCTGAAAATGTCAACAATAATGGGCTTAGAAAAGATGTAAAAACATTGGGTTAAGTTATATTTATCATTGTTGCTGTGGTAACAACCATGGATTTAAAATATTATTCCCCTGTGTTATTCCCTCCAATTGCCTGTAGACAAAAATAATTTTGTACCACAAAGAGAGTTTAAATTGAACACAGAATAATTTTGTTTTAAGTGAGAAAGTTTCAATCTAATCATTTTTTGTCTACAAAATAGAGTGAGATGCATAAATAATTATGATATAAAGAATTGATGCATCATGTTTTTTTAGCTACAAATAAAAATCTACGGTTTTTATACTTATATGAAACCTTCTTTTGCGAGCGGTAATTCCATCCCTGTGTAACTGACACGGAGAATTATTTGAACATCGCCGGATATCATAATTCAATTACCACTGTTATTGTTTGAAGGCAGCAGAAAGGGAACAAAATGCACTTATCTTGTTATCGGTGTTTGGAAGGAGGGTTATTCTATTCAAAAAGGTAACTATGGTATACTATAGTTAAACCATGGCAACTCTTGGGATTATTGCTAGACGATCAGGACAGTTATCAGCAATAGTCCTTGGAATCCATGGCTTAACTATTTTACAGCCATAGTTACCTTTTTTAATAGAATAACCTTCCTTCCAAGACACCAACAACAAGATAAGCGCATTTCGTTCCCTTTCTGCCGCCTCTGGGACAGTTAGAATCATCAATATAATCTTGTTGGTCGCTTCATAACAATACTTTGCTATCCTGTTTAAAAAAAACTTTCGAGATGATACAAGCACAGTAAATCTAATCGTAGTTGAACTAACTGTCAGCCTTCTATATCCATTGATTCTTGACAAATGTTTTATTAACATGTTGCCAAATATCGCCAGCCTCCTCTCTAATCCTCCATTTTCTTCAAATAAATTAATTCATTTAATTTATAGTAGTATGCACATGTCCCCATGTGTGTGTGTGTGTGTGTGTTTTTCTGTGTCTGCATGTATGTCTGTGTGTGGTTACAATTTTTACTTCAATTCAAACCTTTAGTCACTGCTGTAGTTCAAACCAATGTTGCTCATTATGTTATATGGCTTTTTTGTAACTGCTTGATCAGTAAAACAATCAAAGCATTTGTGTCGCCAGGAACATTTGTCAGTGTCTATGGCTGCCCATTGCTATTGCCAAGGTTTTCAAAAATGGGAAGACCATGTCAGTCGGTCGTAAATTTTAAGAATAGCTACAACACTACTGAATTTTCTTACAATTCTGTCTCTGGAGGAAATGGAATTTTGTAAGTTGATCATCAGCTGGGGCTGTGAATGGCTATAAGAAGCCGTAGTAGTGATGAAGCTCATTCTCCACACTTTGAATGAACTGAAAATGTTAACAATTACTGCCAGATATTTTTTGAGGGGCCAAAGTACGAGAGAAGTCTTTAAAAATGAGGTGGCCCTGGCTGAGACACCCCATCTCTTACAGTCAGGCTATAGGGCTTCAATTTCTCATAAAAAATATACTCTCTATGGTGATTATTTATCTAAGTAAATTATATCTAACGATTACATAAGATAGAAACAGCAGCATTTCAAAATCGTATATACTGACTTAATACTCATTACAAGAAATATTACCTGCTGCAGAGAATGTGTATACATATAGTTTCATTATTTTTATGAAATACACTAATTATTTTATAGGGAGATTTTGATGCAGCCTTGAAGGAAGCAGGTGATAAATTGGTTGTGGTGGACTTCTATGCTGCGTGGTGTGGCGCTTGCGTGACGATATCACCAAAATTTGAGGTAATTGGTTAATTATTGTCATGTGAGAAAGAGAAGGGCTGCACTCTCTATTTAAAATTGTTCACACCCATTTCATAGACACAAATCATTATTGGCTTAAATTTATACACTTTTGACAATTCTTACCAAATAAACTATGGTTAATTAAAAATAATATAATAATAAAATAATAATACATGAAAGAATATGGTTAATTTGATGTTTTTTGTTTGTTTGTTTGTTGTTGTTCTTGTAGCTGTCGTGGTTTGATTCATAACTGTTGTGTATTTAGTCATTATTTGTTATGTCTTTCTTGGGGTTTTTTGTGATTTCCTGTTGTTGTGATTTTGTTTAAGTGTCATCAATTGTTCAGATATTGAGCAGTTCTGAGTGTTCTTGCATTTGCTACTTATTAAACCTTTAAACCTGAAGACCCATTGTTACTTGGGTATTGGGTCTCAGCATCTATAGTTGGGTGCATAACATAACGTTTTGTTTGTTTGCTGTAGAATTTGAGTAAAGAATACCCCGATGCAGTGTTCCTCAAAGTAGATGTTGATGCGACTCCTGTACGTACATAGCTAATGGTTTGCAGATGTATACTGTGTTAAGTTAACTTTAATGAGACTGGCCTGGAATTACTTGTTGCACAAACATATTATTTATGTATTTCTTTTACAGAAAGTGGCAGAGACTCATGGAATCCAGTCATTGCCAACATTTATTTTCTTCGTTAAAGGGAAAAAGGTGAGCTGTTGTCTTTTGTTATTGTTGTTGTTTTTGTTGTTGTTGTTGTTGTTGTCGTTTTTCTTTCTACTCATTGTATTTATCTCTCCACCTGGGGTGAGATCTTTTAGAATTATTATGGATGAGTACTCTATTGCACTTTCCTGCTGATTCATTCAATTTCCCACCAAATCAGATTGGTATCCACAGTGTACTCTTTATCTTTCATTCTCGGCTGAAATAATGATAACTGCAAGTAACTTTGTAAGATATATTATACAATAAGCAGGCCCCTATAATTATTTTGTTTTATGGAAATTTCATTCTTATTGGCCCCATATTATAGGAGGTTCGATTAGAAAACTGCTCTTGTCACTTTTTAATGTAATTTTTTAAATATTACTTGACACATTTCTCTCCTTCCATCATGCATGTTCAAATTAATCAAATGATAGAGGCTCTTTACAGATATTACAATGCTATGTTGTGCAATTTGTTTTATGTAGATTGATACAGTTGTTGGTGCAAACGAAGCAAGATTGTCGGAGAAGGTCCAGTCGTATCAATGACTTCAACAGTTTGAACTTCAAAATGTAGATTTTAAAGCTAGCTTAGCTAGCTCATTTTTTGTGCATAGATGTTTTTTGCTCTGAATTGCATTTAGTGTAGAGTATTCTGAATTTATTGTAGAGTAGCTGTAGAACCGCAATTTCGTGTATTTGTTCAATAATACATAAGTAAGATTTTTTAATGGTTCTGTTCATGCTTATTTCGCACCCACACATTAATACTTGGAACAGTCCAATCTTCAGCTGCTCAGTAGTGCTAGGCAGCATAAGCTACTGATCTTTTTGTTGTCATGCGTGTGTGTTTGTGTGTGGGGGGGGGGGGGGGGGGGGGGGGTAGTGAGAGTATGTGTGTGTATAAGTAGAGACCTTTTCCATGTTTTTGATCATAAGAAACCAGTAGCCAATCTTGCTCTCTGACAGTTTCAAAAACCTTCACTGGTGGAATAAAGCCACCATAGTATATGGGCAAGTAGTATCCCACACCAGCAGGCATTACTGATTGATTGATTGATTGGTTGGTTGATTTTTAAAATTTATTTTTGGTTTTATATTTTTTATTATTTTATTTTTTTTGGTTGTTCATTGCTTCATCTATTCATTTGCTTTTTTTTATTCTATATTTATTTATTATTTATTATTATTATTTATTATTTAGTTTTATTTATTTAGTTTCTTATCCATTTGTAATTGTTGCTTATTATTATCTATTTATTTTCTTCTTTCGTTATTTTTTATTTTTATCATTTTTATTTACTTATTTTATTTATCTATTTTTTGTCTTCATTTATTTGTTTGTTTGTAAATATTACAAGCCACGTGAGATGAGGGCAGTCCTTGTTGTCGACCCTGTTCGGTTTCGCAACTGAGGGAATTGTGTTTCTATGGAGACAGTTAGTAGCGCGGTGTGCTTGATATAGAATTTTCTGTTGCACTTCTTTAGTAGGAGAGTGATGGAGTTCACAAGCAAAGGGTACACGTCCTGGATCAACATGTGGATGGCTAGAGGAAAGGATACGCAAATGAAAGATATAGTGTCAGATATAATGGAGGGCTCAACAATGAAAACTATTTTAGAAGGTAAATACCGCAGCTTTCGTCCTACATAGCTAGCTAGTTCGAGATTTTGCTCATAAGCATATCAACAGTAAAATCTAGAAATGTACCAATTAAAAAGAGTATAATGTGTTCTTTGTAGAATTCACGGGGTTGTCTCAGAAAGGATTTGATAACTTGACTGGGTAAGAATTTAGCTGCATAGCTGACATGCTAACCCTAAAACACATCCTAGCCAAATAAAATAAGCATGAAAATTATTATAGAATTAATAGAGCACTGCTGCAACACCATTTATTGATTCCAATCCATTATTATTCCTGTTAAAATGTATGTATATAATACATTATGGAAAGGGGGAAAAGTTTGCTAAGTGCACACAACAGCATCAAATAAAATGTTTTAACTCACTGAACACTCATTTTATCATGAACAATTTGCATTTTAAAAGAACGAATTAGACTTAATTAAGTGATTGCTGTTGGTAGCTAAGTGAAATAGTACGGGTAAGTGCGCATGCGTGCAACGTAACCTTGGAAAGGTACAGTTCGAGTAGTTTCTAGTTGGAGACAACGTCATTCTCTACCACAGAACCTCTACCCGTATTAGACGGAATGTTTTACAACAAATTAGGAGGGGTCGTACGTTGAAAACAAAGTTCCAGCTATCCTGAAATAAGGAGATAGTGAGTGAACGATACAGTGTAGCTATAATTGCAAAAGACTTTTTTTTAAACTGGCCTACTATTAGCGAGTGATAGCACGGGTAACCTGTGCTATTAGGGATCAATAGCACTTGTAAAGCAATTGAAATAACACTCGGTTGCCCATTCAAAAATGAATGAGAAAAATCGCTGTTCAATTGAAATTGTACGGGGAAAATGAAATAGCACATAACTAATTGAAATACCTCAGTAACTAAGTGGAAACTAAGTGAAATACCTCAGTAGCTAAGTGAAATAGTATGGGTAAGTGCACACGCATGCAGCGTTAACCTTGGAAACGTACAGTTCGAGTAGTTTCTAGTTGGAGACAATGTCATTCTTTACCACAGAAGCTCTACCCGTATTCGACGGAATGTTTTTCAACAGATTACGAGGAGCCGTACGTTAAAAATGAAGTTCCAGCTGAAGAAATAAGGAGATAGTGAATGAACGATACAGTGTAGCTACAATTGCAAAAGACTTTAAAAAGCTGGCCTATTATTAGCGAGTGATAGCACGGGTAACCTGTGCTGCTATTAGGGATCAATAGCACGGTTACCCGTGCTATTACTCATACAAATATACTTTTACCTATCATTGCCTCTGTAGCTGTCTCTATAGTGATTTTGTGTGGTCCAGGCACTTGACTTTCTTTTTGTCCTTGTTATTATTTATTTTTATTTCAATTATTTTCTTTAGGTTAGCAGCATCACAAAAGGTCACAAGAGTGGATTGGTTTGTCAGTAAGCTCAAGAAATGGTTAGTCGATGCAATTTCTATTCTGTAGATAAACACAGTCCTATTTAGTACTGGTGAATAGTTATCACAGTGTTGGATGTTGGTAATATACTGACAACGTCATTTACCCCATGACTAGCTAGCCTGGCTTTCAGTAAACTACTGTCTCTATGCAAGGCATAAGATAGGAAACTAGACATTCTTATAGCAGCAACCAAACACAAGAGGTGCAGCTTCAGTGAGCCAATCAGTTCTGTTCTGCATTACATGTTTTTTTTTATAAATTGCGAATGCATTATACTTGATTTCATTGATATTCAACTGAATGAATTTAAAGTAATATAGCTGGAATAATAAACAAATACAGACAGACTTGAATTGAACATAATAAAGCTCAAGTAGTAATGTTGCCCTCCCCTGCCTGTACAGTCCTTTACCATTTCTCTAATTTTTACGAAAGTGGGGAGTTTATGAGTCTGTTCGTGCGGGCGTAACTCCGCGACAGTGGGTATGGTAAGGTGATACTAAACTCGAAAGACCAGATGCTAGGTGCAGCAGTCGATGACCAGTTCGGCAGAAGCTCATGCGGCAACAGCTTTTATGTAGAGGTGACGTGACACAAAACTGAGTTGGGTAAGAAAGGGAGGAGTTTGAAAACAGAACAAAGATAATGTGGTAGTGGTCTGTACTTAGGTAATGTGAACAAGTGGTAGGTAGCACGGGAAGAGCTATTAAACAAGTTAATTATTAGCAAAGTTCAAAGTTCTTTAATAGTTTTTGTATCTTCTTGCCTTGATCCCTGGCACTCTTGCGGCGAAGGTGTAGCTCACGCTGCAGAGCTGGGGTTGACAGATTATTATTGGAGGCAATGGTAGTGGTTGTCATGCCATAGTCTGGTCTAACCCAGACAGAGTCAATTATGAAGCTTACTACTACGGTATATTTCACTCTGAAGCAATTCTGGTACATGCAAGAATATGCACTGCAGGCAGAGAAAGATTTAGTGAGACAGATATAATTCTCCAATACAGTTGCATCTAAGAATGTGCTGCAATGGTAGTTGAGTTGTTGTTGTTGTTATTTTTAATGTGTCTTGTAGTAACGCTTTGCAAGCATTTAAAAGTGCATTCACACACTCCACCACAAATGTCTATGTGTGCCAGACTGTTCTAACACATAGCTGGTGTTGTTTTGTATTGTAATCAAGGGACTTTGAATCCCTTAGATCCATCAGGGAGGAATGCTATATATGGTGGTGCATACTGGGCAGGGATACTGTATGTATTGTCCCTCTGATTGTGTTGTTAGGAACGGTCCCTATGTTGCACTGCCCTTCACTACCTACTATGTTGTTTAGTTCCTCAATTAGTTAGGCACTCTTGCTTGGAATAGTCACCATTCCTTTCAATTCTCATACTAATTGAACTGTTTGCAAGATCAATGCCACTATTTATTTCTTATAAATCACATGTCTTACAAACATATAATGGCTAATAAGATTTTACTGAAGGCAATCTGTAAGTCATTTTGTGTGTGTTCCTACAGTGATCGACTGAACAAAAAGCTGAAAGTGGACTCTGCTATGTTTGCTCTCAGTCATTCTGAGGAGGTGAGGAAAGGAAAAAAAAATTATTTCTTGATTAATTACGAAATTTGAAACTTGTGATGCACTGGTTCAAAGACATAACATTATTTATCCATCTATATTACATGGGCTGAAGAGCTGGTGGGGATTATATTATGTAGTTTATCTATATTAAAAAGAATTGATCTTTACGAAATATATTGTGTCATACATATGCAGAACACTGACACAGGGCAAAAAAACCTTAAATTTCCTGTAGTCACATATTTAGGAAATTTCATGTTTATCCACTTTTCTGGTAGAGGATAAGGCTAATTGTCCTATAATGCAGAGCATTTAGCCCTATCCTCTACAGGAAAGGTGGTGAAAGTATGAAATGTCCTAAATTCGTGACTACGGTAGATTGAAGATTTGCCCTGTGGACAATTATAAACTGGAGGTAGTTTTTAGTACTATTGGGTCATTATTTTATACTAAAGATACTACTCAAACATGACTGCCTGACTAAATGATTTGTGTTTCTGAAAGTACTTTGTGAACTAGATCCCATGAATAGAAGTACGTAAAATATATAAGGTAGCTTAATATAGTTATGAAGCGGATATCTAAGTAACTTAACGGTAACTTGAGTGGAGGGTGGGAGGGGGGTCAGTCATACAGCTGCATTAGGTGTTGGAGGTTACATCCATAGTGGCTGGTCATATGCTGTACGTTACATCCATAGTGGCTGGTCATATGCTGTACGTTACATCCATAGTGGCTGGTCATATGCTGTACGTTACATCCATAGTTGCTGGTCATATGCTGTACATTACATCCATGGTGGCTGGTCATATGCTGTACGTTACATCCATAGTGGCTGGTCATATGCTGTAGGTTACATCCATAGTGGCTGGTCATATGCTGTACGTTACATCCATAGTGGCTGGTCATATTATGCTGTACGTTACATCCATAGTGGCTGGTCATATGCTGTACGCTACATCCATAGTGGCTGGTCATATGCTGTACATTACATCCATAGTGGCTGGTCATATGCTGTACATTACATCCATAGTGGCTGGTCATATGCTGTACGCTACATCCATAGTGGCTGGTCATATGCTGTGGGTTACATCCATAGTGGCTGGTCATATGCTGTACATTACATCCATAGTGGCTGGTCATATGCTGTGGGTTACATCCATAGTGGCTGGTCATATGCTGTGGGTTACATCCATAGTGGCTGGTCATGTGCTGTACGCTACATCCATAGTGGCTGGTCATATGCTGTACATTACATCCATAGTGGCTGGTCATATGCTGTACATTACATCCATAGTGGCTGGTCATATGCTGTACATTACATCCATAGTGGCTGGTCATATGCTGTGGGTTACATCCATAGTGGCTGGTCATATGCTGTACATTACATCCATAGTGGCTGGTCATATGCTGTACATTACATCCATAGTGGCTGGTCATATGCTGTGGTTACATCCATGGTGGCTGGTCATGTGCTGTACGCTACATCCATAGTGGCTGGTCATATGCTGTACATTACATCCATAGTGGCTGGTCATATGCTGTACGTTACATCCATAGTGGCTGGTCATATGCTGTACGCTACAATATAGTGGCTGGTCATATGCTGTGGGTTACATCCATAGTGGCTGGTCATGTGCTGTACGCTACATCCATAGTGGCTGGTCATATGCTGTGGGTTACATCCATAGTGGCTGGTCATATGCTGTACATTACATCCATAGTGGCTGGTCATATGCTGTACATTACATCCATAGTGGCTGGTCATATGCTGTGGGTTACATCCATAGTGGCTGGTCATGTGCTGTACGCTACATCCATAGTGGCTGGTCATATGCTGTACATTACATCCATAGTGGCTGGTCATATGCTGTACATTACATCCATAGTGGCTGGTCATATGCTGTACATTACATCCATAGTGGCTGGTCATATGCTGTGGGTTACATCCATAGTGGCTGGTCATGTGCTGTACGCTACATCCATATAGTGGCTGGTCATATGCTGTGCATTACATCCATAGTGGCTGGTCATATGCTGTGGGTTACATCCATAGTGGCTGGTCATATGCTGTACGTTACATCCATAGTGGCTGGTCATATGCTCTACATTACATCCATAGTGGCTGGTCATATGCTGTACGTTACATCCATAGTGGCTGGTCATATGCTGTACGTTACATCCATAGTGGCTGGTCATATGCTGTGGCTGGTCATATGCTGTACGTTACATCCATAGTGGCTGGTCATATGCTGTACGTTACATCCATAGTGGCTGGTCATATGCTGTACGTTACATCCATAGTGGCTGGTCATATGCTGTAGGTTACATCCATAGTGGCTGGTCATATGCTGTGCATTACATCCATAGTGGCTGGTCATATGCTGTGGGTTACATCCATAGTGGCTGGTCATATGCTGTACGTTACATCCATGGTGGCTGGTCATATGCTGTACATTACATCCATGGTGGCTGGTCATATGCTGTACGTTACATCCATAGTGGCTGGTCATATGCTGTACGTTACATCCATAGTGGCTGGTCATATGCTGTACGTTACATCCATAGTGGCTGGTCATATGCTGTACGTTACATCCATAGTGGCTGGTCATATGCTGTACGCTACATCCATAGTGGCTGGTCATATGCTGTACATTACATCCATAGTGGCTGGTCATATGCTGTGGGTTACATCCATAGTGGCTGGTCATATGCTGTACGTTACATCCATAGTGGCTGGTCATATGCTGTATATTACATCCATGGTGGCTGGTCATATGCTGTACATTACATCCATAGTGGCTGGTCATATGCTGTACATTACATCCATGGTGGCTGGTCATATGCTGTACGTTACATCCATAGTGGCTGGTCATATGCTGTACGTTACATCCATAGTGGCTGGTCATATGCTGTACGTTACATCCATAGTGGCTGGTCATATGCTGTACGTTACATCCATAGTGGCTGGTCATATGCTGTACGTTACATCCATAGTGGCTGGTCATATGCTGTGGGTTACATCCATAGTGGCTGGTCATATGCTGTGGGTTACATCCATAGTGGCTGGTCATGTGCTGTACGCTACATCCATAGTGGCTGGTCATATGCTGTGGGTTACATCCATAGTGGCTGGTCATGTGCTGTACGCTACATCCATAGTGGCTGGTCATATGCTGTGCATTACATCCATAGTGGCTGGTCATGTGCTGTGCGTTACATCTATAGTGGCTGGTCATATGCTGTGTGTTACATCCATATAGTGGCTGGTCATGTGCTGTACGTTACATCCATATAGTGGCTGGTCATATGTGTGGCGAGATGCGCTCCCAGGGTGGGTTGTCACAACTGCCAACTAGCTGGGGACAGCAAAGTATTTGCTGCCACCAGACTCTATAGCAAGTGATGTGCAATTCTCCAATCCAGCTACCCACACTTATAGCCCTTAGACTTGACAGTGGAGTAGGTTAAGAAACTTATAGATGAAGTACTGCATACACAAGGTGGAGTTCACATATATAGAATGACCAGACTGGCATGAGCAAGCGACTTTTATATGAAAAGGTCTTGCTCATGCTAAAAATAACTAACACAGCATGAACCAAAAATAGAGTACCATGACTTGGCACAAATAGAGACTGAGTCTTAACAGCAGGAATATGCTGATGGCATGCACCCACAACTGGAACATATAACACAGACACACAAAACGGTACTGACACAGAATCAGCTATTTAATTTTAGTGTTCTACATTAGTGTTCTTGTGGAAGGACTTTGGGTTTGCCTGAGGGAGGCCTTCCACAATATGCTGTACGTTACATCCATAGTGGCTGGTCATGTGCTGTACGCTACATCCATAGTGGCTGGTCATGTGCTGTATGGTACATCCATAGTGGCTGGTCATATGCTGTACGCTACATCCATAATGGCTGGTCATATGCTGTACGTTACATCCATAGTGGCTGGTCATATGCTGTACGTTACATCCATAGTGGCTGGTCATATGCTGTACGCTACATCCATAGTGGCTGGTCATATGCTGTAGGTTACATCCATAGTGGCTGGTCATATGCTGTACGTTACATCCATAGTGGCTGGTCATATGCTGTACGTTACATCCATAGTGGCTGGTCATATGCTGTACACTACATCCATAGTGGCTGGTCATATGCTGTACGCTACATCCATAGTGGCTGGTCATATGCTGTACATTACATCCATAGTGGCTGGTCATATGCTGTGGGTTACATCCATAGTGGCTGGTCATATGCTGTACGCTACATCCATAGTGGCTGGTCATATGCTGTACATTACATCCATAGTGGCTGGTCATATGCTGTACACATCCATACATCCATAGTGGCTGGTCATATGCTGTACATTACATCCATAGTGGCTGGTCATATGCTGTACATTACATCCATAGTGGCTGGTCATATGCTGTACATTACATCCATAGTGGCTGGTCATATGCTGTACGCTACATCCATGGTGGCTGGTCATATGCTGTGGGTTACATCCATAGTGGCTGGTCATATGCTGTGGGTTACATAGACCACCGGTATATTCATTTTAAAACTCTGATCGTATTAAGCAATGCCTGTACTCTTAGGGTTCCAAGCAAATAACACGGATATTGCAGTACCAATGGTGTGCGGTGAAAATACGTATACTAATTCGTACTATCTAGTAGTATATCTTCATCTTAATCATTATTTGAACAAGTATCTTGCAAACATGATTCAATTTATCGCAGAACTGTAACCAGAGGTCCGGCCTAGTCAGCCTTCAGTTTTCCCACCTTCACACAATTCAATTCAATTGAAACATTAGTGGGAGCTAAAAAATAAAGCTTCCTTTTCCCTATGGATAAAAACATTTTTCATTTATTCATCATTTGATGGTTACCACAGTCATGCAAAGTCAGAAAAACTCTTTGTAGTGCATAGAGAAAGTAAAACTGAAAAATGTTACCAAGTGACTCAGAGCTGAAACTACACTTTACAATTATTTATGGTGCACTAATTAGAGGGGAGGACATACAAGGACAAATGATATCTTTTTTTTTTTTTTTGCTGTGACCAGCACATATTTAATATTTCTTGTAACTGGGAAGTTGAGCTGGCTATATCACTGCATACCAGACCTCGTATAACTGGAACCTGCAGCTACCAGGTAATTAACACATTTTTGTCTGTTTCCTTAAAGTTAATGTGATGCAATAAGGTGTATTCCTCTTTTGAGTTATGTAAGCGAGAAAACTGTCCACCCTTTTATTTGTGAGGTTTTCCTACCATTTGTGCTTCATTCCTGACAGAATGAGATCATTAAAACACACTATTTAATTTTTTTTTTTTTTTTTTTTTTTTTTGGCTTATCATATAAATCAGACTTTGTTGTTGCAGGTATATCCAGTGTTTTTCCAGTTGCTCCAGAATGACATGGCTACTATGTGGGGAAATGCTCCATTATTTCATAAGAAGTGCAGTGCTGAAGTGATTCTGTCCAACCCTCTCGAGGTCAGCATTCACTTTTCATTACAAGTTTATAAGCTAATCAGCTATCATCAATTAGATGGTTTGCACATGTCTGACTTGCTTGTTGACCAGAGCTGCTTGCTGGTGACCAGACAGCGGTAGTTCAAAGTGCTGTCGAAATAGAGTACTCAATGATTTAATTGTCTTTAATAATTATCAGAATTACTTGTTTCAACTTCATTTTCTGGAATAATCGAGTCAACTAAGATTCTGCATACTCATGCATGTGTATGCATGCATTAAACACTAACTACTCTCACTATTACCTACCACATTTATTTACAACGTTCCATGATTACACTATTATTATGTTGTTGTTGTAGTGGTTATTATTTTATTATTATAACTAGTGCTTGTAGTTTCAATACTGACACTACTTTATTACTAACATGTGCTTGTAATGGTGAAATTAAAAACACTAATTCTGTCTCGTTCGCTTTCCTTGCACGCTAATAAATATATAGAATTCTTGATAATAATTCCATCACAATGCTCTTAATTAATATATATAAACATAATTGATATATATATAAACATAATTAAATATTGAATATTTATTATTATTATTATTATTATTATTATTATTATTATTACTACTATTATTATTATTGTTGTTATGTTCAGCCGAATCATTCATTCTACTCCACCATTCTAACTCAGTTTTAGCCTTTTAAATGGAAGAATTGCTTGTTTGTATGTTGTTGTTGTTGTTGTTGTTGTTGTTGTTGTTGTTGTTTAAGAAAAGCTACTACTTCAGTTTGTATGCCACTAGGTTTGTAACACACCAAAGGTAAGCTCCAAAGGCATATTTAAGTCATCTGTTTCCAATTGCCAATATCCTTTTCAAGATTGTCAGCTAAGCATGTGGCTATTCTCGGCAAAACCAAACTTCAAATTGAAACTTTGGGAAGCCACACTTAGGAAGCCCTCACAACTTAGAACAAGCTACGGTTCAATTAGACTTGGAAACTTTGACTTATCCAGCACGCTTACAAAGTTAGGAAGCTGGACTACTACGTCACAAAGACACTTTTACCCACAGCATCCTATTGCAGTGACCATAACGATTTTTACCTAACCTCGACTTTGAAGCTAAGAAATTGCATCAACTCAACAGTCAGCTACGGCATGAGTTGGAGTATCTATTTCTACAAGGTATGTGTAATAATGTTTAACAATATTACACACACACATTGTGACTCATTCATTTCAGATGGAAATATACATGTACTTGCAGTACAATAAATAAATTATTTCACTCTTGTTCTGGACAATGCAACATAATTTGAAATATGTGATGAGTCATAATTACCCCTGTGTGACATAATAATTGGTGAGTGAATGAAGCGAGTGAGACACTATCAGGGGAAACACGATTGAAAATTGGGGATATTTATTTGTTTGTTTATACTTATGTTTGGATGTATGTATGTCTTTGATTCTCGTGTTTTAAGTGTTCATTTGGACATTGATCCCATCCCATACTCCACTAAACAGAAGCCTTTTGTTTACCGATCTTTACTCATATCATCCAATGAAAATTGTTCCCCCTTTTAATTAGTAGGCAATCTCGGACATATCTGGATATTTGTGGGCGTAGTTAGGTCTTGCAAACTTACCAAGTTCATTTCTATTCAAATTAGTACCGGTGGTATGTTATCTTGGCTAATAAGCTGTTTGTCATGGTTGCGGCAAGTGGTTACTGTGGTATTCAAACCCCTTATATAATTTTAAAACTTGGCTGTATTTTTAGTAGCTGGAGTGCTTTTTTTTTGGTCAAAAACTACTTACTTTTAGCTACCACAACTTGGGAAAATTCAGAATTGAGGAAAGAAAGGAATTCAATTATTTAGCTAAATACATGGTTAACTGCTACATAGCTACTGGTAGCTACTTCTAGAAATAAATGGACTGAATGGTGCTTCCTGAACTAGGTGAATATATAACTTCACAGTTTAAAGCATAAACTGGAATGAATCAAGAGTTTTGAAAATGGTACCAAATTACTTGCATAGGAGGCTAACAGAAGCATTAATTATACATGTGGGCCTCCCTCAAAGAAGCTCATGAGTTCCTCCTTCAGGCTCACACAATGGTGACAGCAATTAAGCTGCTGCCACCAGAATCAGTATGCTTTCCCCTCGACAGCCCCCCCTCGAAAGGTGGACTCAGGATTATACTAGTTTAATCTAAGGAGATCAGATGGCACGAATGGCAACTGAGAACTGACTGACTGCACACACAAAACACGGAAGTCTTATATGCACAGCCCGGACAACACAACAATGAACAACAAGATGTACACACACACAGGTGACATGACTTTAAAAATTAACTAAGTCCCATAACCGAAAATACATCTAACTGAATCCAAAACAAGCACAAACATATAATGTTCAATTCATAGTTCCTGGAATGTGGGCGGCCCCACCAATTTAGTTGGGATGTCGTCCCACAATACAGAGCACCAACACCACCTCAAATTTAGACAAAGGTCTCGAGCTCAACTTCACATGGACTCCGTTCCTACAATAACTTTAGCGTCAATTGACCCACGGCTAAGTGCATTTTTCTCGTTGACAATTTTGTTTATTTTATTTTAAACGGTCATATATACACCTCACAACTGAAGAAGGCTTACGAGCCGAAACGTTTTCTGAATTATATCTAATTTTAATGCTACTAAGCTAAAAATATTGAATTGGGAGTTACTTTTTTTTAACGTCAGTGGAGAACATTATAGCATGCTGATGAGAATGCACTATATATTTGTATAATAGTGAATATCTTTGAATAATCACTGATGTGTTTTTTTTTTATTTAATCCATGTCAGTCAATATTTCTATATCAAAACAAGCCATACCATGTAAAATTATGATTGAACTCTTTAAAATGGTTTGCTGGGCTAGCTCGCTGTCATTACAACACTGTATCAATCTATAAGTATACAAATATAGTGGAAATGGGAAGGGCGGTGTAACAAAATGAAATTATTGTAAATAATTTTGAGTCTTGCATTATCTTCAGATTGGTCCATGCAAACTGCTTCATGAAGGATATCAAACAAAGAAGGTAAACACTAGCATCTACTCAAGTACTTTTCTAGCAGTGACTTTAATTATAGTAGTTCTTGGAATAAATGCAGAAAATGAACCTAATTATGTTGTGTGTTACAGCCATTCTATGTAAACTCTCATGGTAATCCACTGGCAGATTCCTACAGGAGAAAAGTCCCCAGGTATGATGCATGCATACACGCACACACACACACATACTACATACACGTGCACACACACACACATGTTTGTGCCCATTGCTGCGAAAATTTAATTAAATATACCTACGTGGTAGTAATCCATTTTCATAATACCTAATTGCATAATGAAGACAGTAGACCCACTATTAAATGGGAACTACCTACGCAGACGCAACTGACCAATAGAGGGCTTGAAATAACATTAGGTGAGTTTCTTCTCAAACACAAACAGCTACCAGGAATTTCCACAGGATGATTTCCAAACCAATTTATTGGTGACAAAAAAGGCTCGCAACAACACACTAGCTGTTACCAGAAAATCCAAGCTGTAGACTTGTGGTTACCACCAGAGGAAACCTGAGCCCTGCTGCCACAAAAACTACTGACTGCAGTTGCTGAATATCAGCATCTCGTGGGAGTAGGAAATTGGACTTGTGTATTTGAAGGATGTAAACTGTATGAAGTGGCTGCATGATGACAGCTGATAGTGTTGTTACATTTAATGCTTTTTTCCTGCCCTATTGCACTGACTTTTGCCCATAGGTAATATTACCTTAACTTTTTATATACCATACATTTAAGGCTTGTCTTCATTGCTTTGCTAGAGTGTATTGTTTTTTTTAGTTGTTGTTTTTTTTTTGTTTTGTTTTGTAATTTGAGAGTGTAACTGCTATTTTTATTTTTTGATTATAGCTCTTTCCCCATCTAATAATTTCAAATATACAAATTTCTATGCATTAATTGAAACTAAGTCTGCATATAATTATATGTGACTGGTTTTGGGAAAATCAGCCTAAACATGCCAAATAATTTTTTTTTTCATTGTATAAAGCCCAGGGCCGTAATTGGGGGGGAGGGGGGGGCACTGCCCCCCAGTAGTTTTTATATTACTACTTTATTTACATAGCACTTAGGATAGTTGTGGTGTACTTAGAGTAGTAACTATGAGAAAAAGGGACTGATTAAGTGAACACAAACAAATTTCAGACAGCCAAAACTCTCCCAATGTAATATTCTTATTTTTTTCTTGGGATACATAATGGTGAAAAGCTTGGTTAAAAAAACATCGGGTTCTATGGAAAATCTTTATATATATGTGAGTGGGTCTAGGAAAAGGGACCTTATGGCGCAAATCAAAAAAAATTGAGTTTTTTATGCTAATAAAAAGATACAATTTATCTCAACTTAGTGCTAAAATACTGGAGGGTAAAACTTTCGACACGCAGAGAAACTGGCAGTTGAACTGGGCCCTATTCAGCAAAGCAATTGAACTAGAAATCGAGAAAACATAAATTGAATTTCCACTTCCGGTATAATTAACGTTTCCGTATACTTAACGGCGTACTCCGCATACGCAATTAAATCGTACAGCGGCTTTTTCGGCGACTAGCGAAGTTTGCGTAGAGTTCTTTTTAGCTTTCAGAGCGTCTCACGACCTGTCTTGTTGGAATCCTTGGCTGCTCTATTCGCTGTAGCGGTAAACTTTAAGCCAAAGGTAAGCTGTAGAGTGCATGCAGTAGTCTCAAAGCTATGCCGTTTTTTTAGCTGCTAGTTTGAAACTCCGCCCATTCCCCGTTTATTGTACTTCGAGAATGAGAGAGAATAAAAAGTAGCTTGTCTTTTCACGGCACGCTTGGGGTCTTTTAAGTTGTTTTGACATGCGAAATTTGGCATAGACGTAGAGTGAGGGTCACTAAGACTAATTCTGCAAAAAACAAAAATAGGAGAATGAAAGAATTTTTCCGATGACTTACTTCTGGAGCCTATATCTCAATTTCAATTTTTGCGCCGTAAGGTCCCTTTTCCCAGACCCGCTCACATATGTGACCGGATTTGGGAAAATCCGCCTAAACGCGGCAAACTATTTTTTTCAGTATCACCGGGTAAAGCCTTATGGGTCGATTTTTTTCGAAAAATTTTTTATGGCAGAAATGGATAGACACCAGTTAGCTCTAGCTTATGACGCAGTTGTAAGCTCTGGCGTGCTCTAGAACTCACACTAGGAGGCTAGAAACACTAGCCGGTTGAACTCGTGTACGGAGAGTTGCTAAGAAATTATTGGCGGGCTTTTCACTAACAGCCGGGAAAAAACTGTAGCTAACTAATTCACTTGCTATTCTACATAATTCACGTACTCACGCAATTCTCGTCATCATAGTTTCTTAAGGAGCCCTGCATTAAGCCTTTTAGACTTCTTTCCATCCGCCTGTAACCGATTTATTCCATATAGTGTCCCGGAGACACGCAGTAATAGTATACGGACACAAGGCACGCCCCCTGACCTTAGCAACGCCTTTACCGGGCGTTTTTTCGAAATCAGCAATAATAAGTTTAGCAAAAATACTGAAGTGTTGTAGTGCGTAGGGCGAAGACGGCTTGTGCTACAGCTTCCAAATTAGGAGGAAGGCATCCCAAGGCCCCGTGCAGCCTACTGGTAGAATAAATTAGAAAACTTTAGATGCCGCGTTTAGCCGGGTTTTCACAAATCCGGTCACATATATATACCCTTTTTGGGGTTAAAAAAACCAAGCTCAATTTTGACGGGCAGCTGCTATTAGTTATATACATGTATGTACATACGATATATTATATAGTTTATTATAAAAGTTTGCCTATGCACACACAACTGACATTAAATTTTCGCCTCCCACGAAATTTTTTCTAGCTACGGCCCTGAAGCCATACGGGACGATTTTTTTCAAAAATATTTCTATGATAGAAATGAATAAATAACTGCTTTAGGCACAGTTGTAAGCTCTGGCGAGCTCTACAATTCACACTGTGAGGCTAGCAACATTACCCAATTAGACTTGTGTGACGAGAGTTGCTAAAAAAAAAAAGCTTTTGGCTGCTATTCATTTACTGCAAGTAAAAAACCTGTATTTAACTAGTTCACCTACTTGTCCACTTAATATGCAAACTCACGTAATTCCTGCCATATTCTGCTCACTATAAAGATCCTCGCTCACTGAACTCTAGCTTGACTGTGAATTAAGGATATACATTTAGTGTACTTTGCCTGTTATGTTACACCTCAAACTATAATGATTTGGTTAATATATCTTGACTGCTTGGAGTCATCAGAGTTATGAATTATCCTATAATATATTGTCACAACTGCAACATTTTATTGCTTTTTGCTGTTTTTATATTAGCTTGATATTATTTCTCTATAGACCTTGCTTTGATTTGGATGGACCTTCCATTTTGAAAGAACTTATTAATGCACAACTAAAGGTATGATATTTACAATTACAGTAGTCCCTGATTTGACATAGTCTTTTTATTAACCCTCAGCGTGCATGCGCGAGAGGGTTGTAGTAGTCGTCCTGTCTGTTTGTCTGTCTGTTTGTCTGTCTGTCACATTCTGATTTTGGAGAATACTGACAATTAACAGTTGATTTAGGTATGAACTTACTCAGGACAAAGATTTAAGACCTTTTATTGTGCTACTTTTTTTAATTTCGGGCTTATCGTTGAGAAAACCTGAAGCTTTCAGATCCGCGGTAAGTACCAGCATTTATGGACAACGCCCCCTAGCGTCACGTGAGCAAATAATTTCTTGCAGCCAGCGGTGTAGTTTGATTTATACTCGGGGAAGTTAACGGAGTTGAAAGAAGTGAAGTTTCGCGTTGAAAATGCATATCGGTGAGTGTTTCTGGCTAATTTAGCTTCTTCTCTTATGAAGACAGCGTTTCCATGTACCATTTTCATTGGTTGAACTATTTTGATGCCTCATTAAAATAGCTAACGGATTGCCTGTTCTTTTGGAAGGAGATTATATTGCATTAGCTAGGTAGTGTTTAATAGCGCTGAGGGTTCGCACCTTTGGTGCTTCAGTTGTTATTATATTTTTGTTGTATGTGGTTGTCTATTGAAAGACCTTGTAGCAACCATTTAAAAAATTAATGTGATCCAACTTACTCAAGTTGGACTTATATTCTGGTGATTCAATATACACAGCAGCAATTTATTTGACTATATATTTAATATAATGAGTATATAATAAATATATGGACAAAATATTTGGCAGTTAAAAAAACTGACTTTAAATTTGTGTCGATATGATACATTAATTAACAGACTGTTGTAACCTAATCATTTTGTTACACAGCATGTGATTACAACATCCACTGGAGCTTGTAGCAGAATCTTAATTTCTCAGATGAATGGAAATCCTAGCTATTTTAATAGACAGTCAAATGTTATCATTAACTTTGTTGTTATTATATCTCAGAGTACAGTTGATGGAAGAAGATTAAAAATGAAAGTAAGCAAGATAAATTTTGTGATATTTTTGCTGTTGCTTATTGATATTATTTTTGTTTTAGAGCATTCAAGACATCCCTGATAGCAAGTAAGTGTTTTAACCAAAATTAAATGTTGAGTAGAACTTTACTTAACACTGTTATGCAGTGTGTAAGGATAGCTTAATCAGAACAGAGGCTGAGATGTGTGTGGATAAGCATATAAACATATTTATAACAGGGGAGGATCCGTGGAGGGGGGAGGGGAGGCCAATGGGGCCAACCCCTCCTCTGAACAAAGTTTATGGGAAAATTGCAATGCAGAGTGCCATGCATGCTAATTTATGCTCTTCATTTATAAATAGTGTCCAGATCATGTATATATTTTAATAATTTTTTCATGTGTTTTGACCTAACTATATTGGGGCCCCTCCCCATCATTAGTGCTGGAACCGCCCCTGAGTAAGGTGGTGACAATTATGTTGTATGATATTCTGTTAGATTTAAGATTTTCTTTCTGTAAGGGCTATGTCATCCAGGAATATAAAAATTGAGTTCACTTTGTACCTATCTCTATTCACATAATCTTGTTCAATTATTGCACATTTCCATTAAAAGGATATTTTTATAACATAACTTGGGAAAGACCATTGAGTAGAAAATCACCTGGAGAGGACCCGGTGGCAACACTAACACAATTTTGGACTTGGAAAGAAGGCATACAACCCTCACACTCCTGAGCCGTCACACTGTGCTGTAAGGTTAAGCTCAGAAAATACCAACTTTTTTTAACTCTTGAATTAGGTATAATTTGAGCAGACACAACTTATGCTTTAGTCTTATTTTTACTCAAATAATGAAGCAAAAAAAAATTAAGTAGTGGTCTACTTTAACATAATAAAATATAGTATTCTTTAGGCCACAACCTTTAGTGGCCTGTCTTAGTTTGGTTTGTCATATGCTTGCCATAAAGCACTTAGAGTTCTGCTTAAATAAGATTAAGAGACCTGATTTTGAAATTTATCCTTAAAATGAAGTGTCCTAAAGTTAATGTGGATCTGTAATAGTCCAGGAGTTAATCTCATGATAGTTTGTGTAACTCTATATACATCCAGCCAGTCAGGATGCTTAGCTAGTCTGAAGGTTTGCACCACTAGTGCTTCGTTGTTTGGTTCATTTCCTTTCATATGTAAGCCTCAAGAATTAATGTAATAGAAGAGCACTTCCTGAGTGAAGCTATTTGGCTGCTTGGCTATAAAAAGAGTGGACAGTGAGCGTGAAAGTCACTTTGAACAACACTGCTGGTATAGTACTGACTGAGATGGATTTCCTTATCAGAGTTGCAGTTTTATTAGTGTTTTGGGGGCCACACTCTGCTCTATCAGTATCCTGTGAGTCTTCTGGAGTTTGCCAGCACACCCAAGGAGGATGTCGCAGTGATGCCAGGAATACATGTTATGGTCAAACATCGAGAGAACAGGATCACTACGGTTACAACTTAGCTGGTAGTAGAATTGATACAGAGTGTAGGGAACCTTCCAAGCATTTCAACGTAAAACTTGAGAATTTGAATTTGACATACATTCACGTGGATCCTGATCATGTCAAAGTCTGTGTGTCCTGGACAGTTACCAATAGAAACCAGAATAATACACTGGGCCAGTATGTATTTAAACTGTATTATTCCAATAAAGTCCTCAGACCTTCATTCTGTGTATCGTCCAGTCAGATGCAGGTTTGCCTTAATAACTTTAAGTATTCCAACCTACAAAATCAGCCGTACAAAATTGAAATTTATCCTAATGTTTTGGCCTCAGATGATGTCATAGATAATTTCAACTTGCAAGCGCAATTATCAACAATCAATGGATGTGGAGATATCAGGGTGAAAAATAAATCCAGTGTTTGTGTGAATCGATTCAGAGGACCAAGAAAGATGTCTTTGAAATCTACCATATGCAACAACACCAAAACACTAAATATATCGTGGGATCATCCAGAAAATGCCTTAGTTCCGCCAGAGAAGTACTATGTGAGGGTGTATCGGAAACCTGATGTACAACAGTACTTTGAAGTCATCAATGCAACTGATTTGATAGTCACTAATTTGAATGCCAGTATAAATTATTCAGCAAAGGTTGTCGCTTATCGAAAGTGCAGTGGATTAGGAACCTATGACAGTGTAGTACTGGGCTGTGGCATCCATAAAATAATAAAACAGGAAAATTTTAATGATAATAACAAATCTTGTTTTGCTGATTCAACGGAAGGGGAATCATTAATTGCAAGTGAGCATTTATCAATCTCATTCGCATCAGAATCTGCTGCACATTCTTTCTCTGCTATGAAAATATCAATATTTTCTATTACTGGTGGAATATTAGTAATCATAGTAGTAGTCATTCTTGCTGTTGTTATATTTCGACTTCTTGCACTCAAACTGAAGTCTTTGCAAAAGCCGGTTCATCCTATTCAAAATAACTTCAGTTTGTTCCTGTTCTACGCTCCCAGCATGTCACAGGAAAAACAAGAGCGCCTCAACAATCAGGTAGCAGCGAACCTTGCCAAATACTTTAGCATCGTTACCACGGGCGAGCTTATGGATGGAGATGTAAGCAAGTGGCTAGAGCGAACTGTGAACTCAGTTGATGTAGTATTAATCGTGGCTAATGAAGATTTTTCGAAGGATTGGCAAAGTTCGACACGCCACCCACAACTTAGTTGCTTAGAGTCGCTCATTTCAGCAGCGGTTGTTCAAAACACAGTGAGCAAATTTGCCTTCATTTCCACAGAAAATTGCATGGACAATGTCCACATTCCTGAGAATTTGTACCTCAAACTATTGCGGGTTTTCTTGATGGGTTCAAAGACAAATCATGAAGTTGAACTGTACCAGTTTGTCACCAAGTCTCGTATGATTGTGCTGGAAACAGAATGTTTAAAAAACATGCAGAATGATGACAAGAAAATAGAATTTTGTAATGCAGTATAAACTACATGCATACCACCATTAAATGTAATAGTACTAGTATATCACTTTACCCCCAAGATTTTATAGCAACTCCTTATCACCTATGAACTCAAATTTTTTAATCATTTCATTTAATTTTATACATGTATGTACTATATTCATAATCTTGAGTCTTTCTGCTTTCATTGCACTGATGTTTTTGTATCATGTTTCTTATTTTTAGCTTGAAGTGTGTACTGAAATTTTGCTGTATAATTAGCTTCTACATGATTGCTAAGAACTCTGAGTGGAAGTGTGCACAAGAATATTTATCCAACTTTGGAAATATATTGGTGATGATCCTTTACCAGTCTCCTTTATCAACTTGTACCCTCTAATGACTCAAGACACCACTAAAAATAGTACCTTTAATTACTGAGATGTGATCACACTCTAGATGTTACCATTATTTTACTTATAAGACTACTTCATGACGATATTGCTCATAATAAAGAGGATTTGTTTACAGCAAGTAAAGCCAGTATTCTATTTCAAGACTGAATTTATTGACTCTTAGTGTTAATCAATATGGACGAACTTGCTTATTTGTGCACTATTTTAAAAGTCTCTGCTTCTCTGCATCAGTATTTGTGTCACTTTTAAAGCTATATAGTCTGTTTTACTTGACTGTTGAAAGGGTAGACTTGCCAATTATTACCAGCTTAGATTAAAAAAAAAATTGTTCCTGTTGTGTAGTTATGAGACAGATTCAAGTACAAATACAAAGTGAACAGATGTAAAGTAAAATATCATGATTGGCAGGTTTGCTGTGAAGTGCACTCGTATTTTATACTGACACACTAATAACTACAACCAACACAAAATAAAGACATTTTTGCTGTGCAGGCTATTGTGTCCAAATTTATTTAGACATCATACAAAAATGGCTTCGTGTGCCCCTGGTTATAATGTTCACACAAAAAAATAATAACTGTACTGTTGATAATCGAGCGAAAATCAGTAAACTGGTAGTGATATATCAGCCTCGCTTAACATAGCTTCCAGCCACTACGGCGAGCTGTATATAAACAGTGCACCATTAATATGCCTTTTGTACTATAAGTTATTTAATTGTAAATTGCCCATTTAAAATGTATGCGGAAAAATCCACATATTCCGGAAGTTGTATGTGGGTGTGGCTAAAAGTTTACTTCCGGTCACTCAGAAGGGGGGAGGGGGGAGTTCGATCAAACATCCGAACCCCGTTGGCTACGGGTATGCTTATCTCACAACTACAGTTAAAGTACTCTACACTTACCTACAACCTGTCCTGCTAGACTTTAGGATGTGTATAGGAAATTAAATTTAAGAGAGAGGAGGTTTCATTGTGTGTGGTTTCTAAGAATGCTACAATGAATACAAACATTTAGGTAGGCTATTGTGAAAGTGTCATCATTTCTTCAGTTTGACCATGGGAATAGCAGAGCAAGTCAACATAATAACAATGTGATTCCCTAAAGTAAAACAAATATTTAACAAAGGGTTTCTAACTTCTGTTTGGTTTGTACTCCAAAATCTTCTGATGCTTTCTTTGACTACTTGATGAGAGCTATAATGGTCAATTTGTATATAGCTTTGTTGATATATTTACAGTAGGAAACTTAACTTTCATACATGACAGTATAAAGATGTGGTGTTTTTTTTCTTTATTAGGGAAGCAGTTAGCTTAATTGTCCACATAGGCAGCCAAAGTCTCCTGAAAGTATTATTTTTGTACTTGAGCTTGCATATGTGTATAGATTGGCTAATTATTTACAATGGGGTGCAAGTTTATAAATTGTGCTGCACAGATGAGTTGCACAGTCTATAGATTGTTGCCCAATCTATGAATTTGCAGAATTTGCAACACAATCCATAGATTGTGCAAATTCATAAAAAGAACAGAACACACACAGAACAATATGCTACTCACTTAGCTTTGTGCCTGAACCAATTTGCTTCTCTGTATGTCCACTTTTCTAAAGGTTCTTCTGATTTAGTCTGTATTTTGTTCCAACTACTTGCCTCTAGCAGCTTTTCAAGTTATTGTGCTAAGATATCATTCTGTTTAAAAAATCTTATGTAATCCAAGTGCTTTGTCTTATGCTACTATTTCATCCCTTAAAAATGCATGCATTCTAAATGCACTGATTCTCAAATAAAGATCTCAGCTAAATAACGAGCAATATTTGAATTATAACAGGTTATCACAGGTAAGAATCACGTTTACATTTCCAGCCACTATTTAGTAACTGTAAAGTGTGTCTACAGAAGAAAGTCAATGGGCATAGTGCTGCTCTGATTAATGTTTTAAATATACCAGCATTTTCAAGGTGCTAACTCTAGCTAACCTTAGTATATGTGAAAGATTTCAGTAGATAGTACTGTAGCCTTAATTATATTATTTCTTCCCATTGTTTGTGTTTTCTTTATAACAGTTTTCTTTTCAGTGTTAAATATGTCGGGAAACGAGTTTGTTGTTGAAGTGCCAATGCTATTAGCACTACGATTATCTGATTGACTTCATACAAAAATGCAAATATGTCCCAACTGTCAAACGACAGTTAGAAACTCATCAACAAGCAGGCCAGTTGCTCTAAACCATGCTGGCTAAAACTAGTGTTGTACTTTTGCTCTTCTTCATAGAGTGTATAACTGTTGAAATCAACTGTCTAATTTGTAAGACTACTGGAATTTGTCATGAAATTAACAGCAAATGCAAAAATGATTTGCTTCAAGCATGCTTTCCAGATTCTGAATCATTTTTTCATCACACCAAATATCTAAGCAATGAGCCATCAGGTGAGCAGGAAAGCAGTGATATTGCAGCTCCTTCACACAAAGCTTGTTTTGGACCTGAAAGGCTCACCAACATTTCCTTGCTGAAAATTAGATTAGATTATTTTTCCATTAACCCTGATTATTTTAGCATTTGTGTGGCTTGGAATCTGACGGAGTACAGTGGTCATTATGGTGGCTATGAAGTTAGAGTTATTGGAAAATACAATAATATTGTATATCGCTATTGTATTAGAAATCCTTATCAAACTCACATATGTATAAATAAGTTCAGATATGATGAAATACCCACCTATGCAGCAATTGAAGTTCTTCCTTATCCAGTGGCTTCGGATGATAATGAACAACTGCATAAAAAGTCTAGGGACTTAAGAGCTGATATTGAAGGTTGTGCAGACATACATCACAATGGAACCATATGCAGTATGAAGCAATATCAAGCTCCTAGAAATGTGGTGGTCACCTCAGCCATATGCAATGATTACACTAAAGAGATAAATATAACTTGGAATCATCCTGCCAATACATATGCTGTACCAATGGCCTATTACATTTATATTTACAATGAAAGCAAGAAAGAAATTATACACATTTTGAAAGTTACTAACAGTCTCCAAATACAGCTACATAATTTAAGTGCTAACTATCGTTATTTGGTCAGAATTCAGGCGTATCATAATTGTTCTGGGCTCGGCGACTATGGTACTACTGGAAGTCATAGATTTGGCTGTGGGAAAATAAAAGAGCAGAAAGAAGTATATAATCAAGAATTTGCATGTCAATTTGTAGAAGAAAGCTCTACAGTCTCTTCTCAATTTGACAAAACCTTCACTACGAATGTTCCATTTAGTCAGATTGCTGCGAATGTAGACATAGTATTGTTTTCAAGCTTGTTCTGTACTATCATTGTGGTCATAGGAACAGCAACTCTTGCAATTTTTACCTTATTTCTTGTATTAAAATATTGCAAGAAAAAAATTAGCAGTTTTGTTTACCCACAGAGAACTCCTCGAAAAGTTTTTGTATTTTGTTCTCCTAGTATGTCTCAGGCTAGCCTAGAACATGTCCAAAAGCATATCATACGTAGCCTCTTGGATTATTTTGATATTATCACACCGAGTGATATTGACAGTGGCAATATTAGCATGTGGCTTGAAGATTCAATGAATTCTGTGGACTCTATTTTGATTGTTGGAAACAAAGATCTTTGTCAGGATTGGGAAAAAGAAGAGAGATCTCCTTTGTTGAATTCATTGGAACTCCTTGTATCAGCAGCAGCATCACAAAACACTATTGGAAAATTCTGTTTCATTTCGGATGCAGATAGCACCAGCGACGTTTCTGTTCCCAACAATTCTTATCTCAAACTAATGCCTGTTTTTCTTATGGGCCAGAAGAAATTTGAGATAGAAAAGCTCTACCATTTTGTGACTAAGTCTCGAGGGATTGAATTTAGTAACGAGACTTAATTTTTTTGTTTTTTTGTTGTTTTATTATTATTATTATTATTATTTAAGTAGTGGTGTTCTTTATTATTGTTGTGTGGTTCCATCCCGTGTATGCTTCTAAGTTTGATGATACTTTACCTTATTTACTTAATTAAGAGAACAAGTTTCCTGCTCTGACACAACAGGATGTGCTACTTGACATAAATAAGGAGTTGTGAGTGAGCTTCATGAACTATGACAGTATGGAAGTTGACAGCTTACTTTTGTTAGCTGTTGTGTTGAACTTTACAGTACTAACTTCAACTTGTTTTCCTGGTTCAACTAGCCTACTTGGCTCTTCTTGTTCAACCTGTGCTACAAATGCTACATGCCTACTTAACCACTCCTGTTCAACTGACCACTCCAAGGATAGTCAGCTGCCAGAGTGTAGTAGAATGAGTAGGAGGACAGGAGTGGCTAAACCTACCTTTACTAGTACAACTACTATCTATGACTGTCCTTTGAATAAGCATTGTACTAGTCGTACTGAATTGAATGACTCCTATCAATTCATCAAGGTGAGCTCTGTTAGAGGGCGGTATATACCGGAAAATGCGAGTCATTTTGCACTTGATGTGATCTGGGATTGGTTTCAACATGATTTAGACAGTATACACTTAATAAAAGGATATGAACTCAGAGTTAAGAAGGACAGGGCCTTGATCAAGTGTTTATGCATACTGGACACCAATATACGCAATATTTCTCTTGGAGTAGAAGATGCTTTTAAATATGATTCAGCTCCCAACCAGAAATTGGAATTGAGCCTTGCTACATTTCCATTTGATGGTGATTGGGAACCTTATGTATTTACTGAGACTTATTCTATAAGTTGGCCAAAGCTATGCAATGGCTCTAATGTGTGCCTTCCTCAACTTCCTCTTGCACCATCATTGGAAACCAACTACATCAAGAAAGAGCTAAAGATTTCATGGACCGCAACATCACCAGAAGGTGTGTACTATGTCGAGTTGCGAAATACCCCTCACAATGAAACAATAACGATCTTCGTCAATGGTTCCAGTTGTGTCATGGTTAGTGGGCTTCCTTTCTTAGATTCTTGGTCAGTTAGGGTACAGAGTTATGCTACCTGTTCAGGACTATCGACCTATTTCTCTGGCATCAGCCACACTATTGGTTGTGGTCCATGGTCCCTGTACTATTATGTAACAGAAAGTACTGTACCTCTCACACTTTCAACTACTTCTCTGCCAAATCGTCAGCCGAGTCAAAACTTTTCTCTTGTCGTTAGCATAGTCATAGGTTTGTTTTTTGTGGTAATAGTAAGTGCAGCAGCCACAATAATATTCTTTTATTTATGGAGAATTAATAGTACACAGCACACGACTTCAGATGATGAGCGTTCAATTATGCCTATGTACAGTCCATTCCCGAAGGCGCCAGCCAAAGTAGAAGCACAGAAGCCAGCCAAAGTAGAAGCACTTGTTTTATATTCACTGGGCACACCAACTCATGAAAGAATAGAGATAGAGAAGTATGTTGTTGGTTTTCTGAAGCAGCAGCACTTCAAAGTCATTTCTTGTAATGACCACACAGAAAAGACCATTGTACAATGGGTGGAGGAAAACGCTCGTCGTGCTCATGCCGTGTTTATCATTTGCAACAAGCAGTTCGGACTGGACTGGAAAATGAACACTAGGCCACAGCTGGTCAATTCTTTAGAAATGATTGTGGCTAGTGCTGTAGGACAAAATCACATCAAGAAGTATGCTACTATATTATTAAGACCAGAAGATGAAAAATACATACCAGATAATTTGTACTTCAAAGGAATGAAGTCATTTGTCATTGGCAGCAAAGCTAGTTGTGATGAGAAGGCTAATTTAGCAAGTTTTGTTAAATTTAACTCGGCTATTCCTTGCAACTAGTTGGTTAAATATATATTGCTTATTACACACAAAATCAACATCACACTTGCCCCTCATTGACATCTCACTATTGGTAATATAAACTTAAAATTATAATATGATGTGAACAATTGAAATTTTACCAATACAGAATTTTAAAAAAAAACTGTGATCGGGATTGAACCTGGGACTGCATAAGCACTCGACCATTGAGCTTTAATAACAGCCAATATCTCCACTGACAGCCCCTTTTTTTTTTTATCTTGTGTTTTTGAGAGAAAAGAATACATGTAATGAATATTATAAGAAGGCTATGAAAGGAATTACAAGTGTTATATAAATTGAAAATTTGAGACCGGGAAATGAGCAATAAAACCAAAACATAAAAGTATGTATGTAAGAGGACTTTTTAATTATGTGTGGTTAGGATATTTATGTAGCAGTGCATCTATTCAACAATGATTTGGTCTTAAAGTATTGGTCTAACTATGTCTATGTAAGGACCAAGTAATCTAATAAGCTTTGCTTTCTTGCCAAAAGATGTCTAAACCTTTGGTTTAGATTTATACAATGCACATCAGCTTCACAATGTGGTAAAGGGTTTTAAGTTCCAGTGAATCGATTTTATTTATTGGACCATCAGCAGTAAAAAAATGAAGACAAGAACTTTTACTCATATCTGCATGCATAATTTGTATGTATCCTTTCATGGTTTTTATAATAATTACAATTTAGTGAAGATAAAATCTTTAGAGTGAAATACATCTGTACACTTGATTTCATTATACTCATTCATGAAATTGACAACATCTAGAAATTTTCTAAAATTTACAGATTCACATTATCTACAGTGCTGCCAAAATTTGTCACACATAGTCCAGCATGTCTAGCTCATTCATAACGTGACATTATGAAAGTAATGTATTTCATCATATCCTGTATCATCTCCCTCCTCTCATAACAAACCTGATAGTATTATCTCTGCTAGATAAGCAATTTACATGTGAGGAGTTACTGCATGAAGAAAGCATGGGAAAGTTTTGCAAATAATACCCACAAGTGCACTAAGTGGGGCAGATTGAGGAGAGGGCTCAACTAGTGGCATATGAGCCTTCTTTTTTTTTCTTTTCTTTTTTTTTTTCTTTTTTTACCCCCTTTATTTGTTACCATTAAGTGGGAGGGAAATTATAAGTGCACTAACCTTAGTCATCAATTTTCGTAGTTTATTTTCGTCGCCATCAATTTTCCTCTTCCTGCAGTCTTCAAATGAACATAACTCATCCATTATAATGTGCTGAAGTTAGTAAGTCAAGGTTTTTTTCTACAATACCAGCTATATTCCACCCTTTCTTAAAAAGAGCCCCCATTAAAAATCCTAGATATGCCCCTTCTAAAATAACATGTAATTACGATATATTTAGTGTACACAGGTACAGGTTATTGTTTTGTTTTGTTTTGTTTTTTGTAATGAGCACGAATACACAGTGCAATTTCCTGCTACTAATAGTTAAAGTTACAGTAATAAAAAAAGGGGGTGGGTGTAGGAGAATGTCATACAAACTGTTTAAGTTTACCAGCACATCTCATCAATAAAATATCCTCCCACCCACTTCTCAGCTCGCTCCTATTTCTAAAGGCATTTGATTCGTGGTGAGCATTTAGTAATTACTATTTCAAAGGATAAATAATTAGGGGAATTCCCAGGATGACCAGGAGTATTGCCTTCCAGAGTGTGCCAGGAAGTGGTCATGTTGCTATATTTGAGGCATACCAGTTCAACCTCTGTCATTTCTGGTGTTTGTTACCTGGAGGCAGAACTGATTCACCCAGAGTTGTTGAGTAGCAGCAATATGAACTACTTCTTGCTTGCCATGGCAGTTTGTGGTCACTTTTTGCTATTTTGTACGCTTCCTTCTCAGGGACAGTCATGCCGGAGTGCTACAATAAATGACAATAGTGTGTGTCAAGAGTCTAGTTCAGCTTGTGAACGACAGCATTTAAATGAGGACCTCGATTTATGTGCAATAGTTGATAATCCAGATTATGACTACGACTATTTGGCGTGCGAGGATTGCACACTTCCACGTCTCAATGAAAGGGACGAAGCAACTCTACGACGGAACCCGATAGAAATAGTGTCAGTTGAAATTAAATCTATTGGCGACAAATATTTCTCTATTAATGTATCTTGGCACCATACAATCGATTTTAACATCGGATACAAGATATATATACAAAAAGATGAAAGAAATTATTTCCCATACTGTGCCTGCAATAATGAAAAGAATGTTGATATTATTGACATTTGGTTCACTTACACGAAACATATGGCCAGGATGCAGGTGAGAATAGAGCCACTAATTGATGGAGATCATGTTGTAGATGCAGTAATGAAAACTACTATGTGGCCAAGCAGCTGTTTAGAAGCTCATCATTATGACAGTTCTACCTGTGGCTCTCCTGTTCTCATTCCTCCTCAAAATATCACCGCCTCGCAAGTCTGTACAACTTCCATGAATGATCATTTAACTGTCGAGTTGAAATGGGACTACATGGTCGATAAATTTAGTCCTCCATCTCACTACTATATTGAAGCTAAAAACGTCTCATCAGTTAACTCGTCAAACTCTTTTAGGTTTGTCGCAAATGGCACAAAAAAAGTGTATTTGCAGTTGCCAAATTCACACTACATTTTCTATGTCAAGGCCTACAGATACTGTTCTGGTGGAGGTAACTATACAAATTCAGATGTAAGTTTTGGCTGTGGTGAAAAATCAAAGCCAGTATCACTTACATTGTGCCCAGATCCTACTCCAAGCAAAACTGAAACATTTACGACCCCTGAGAATCGTCGAAAGCCTCCTATCTATCTTTATATTGCAGTAAGCTGCGGTGGTATTGTTTTTTTACTTGTTTTCATCGTCGTCGCAGTTGTAGTGTACCACATCGTCAGAAGAAAAAAGAAACCAAAAATTCCGTTTGTAACAACCGGCTTTCCTCGAGTAGACTGCTCTGTGTTTGTCGTGCACACTCCACAGGATAATTCCATGAAGGACTTGCAGACCTATGTAATATGTCCACTCAGAGAGTGCTTTGACGTGGCGACTACTGGAGATATAATGTGTGGAGATATAATAGAATGGATTGAGCTACAAGTGAGACAGAGAAGTGCAATACTGCTTGTGTTTACGAAAGAATTCTGTTCCGAATGGGAAGGAAGTGAAGACAAGTCACATGTCGTACAGGCAGCGAGACATCTCTTGACAAGTGCTGTAGCTCAAGAACTTTTAGACAAATATGCCATAGTCGTTTTGGATGAAGACGCCAAGAAAAAATACATTCCAAACAACCACTTTTTGAAATCCATGGGTGTTTATGTACTAGGAAGAAAGAAGAATGAAATAGAGAGTTTATACCGTTTTATAACAAAGACCAAATCCTTTGAACACAAGGATGAACCACCATCTACATTTGGATCATCCACATGCTCTTCTGACTTTACATCACAACACACCGATAGCACGGGAGCCAACTTAACTCCTTCTAGCTCAGAATATATTTCATTTGGCCATCCAAATAAAGAAAGTGGGATTAAAAATGAAAAAAGCACGCAGGAACATTCGAGAGAAATCATGAACAGTAAAGATGATGTGTGTAACCAATCAGCTCTAATGAAAATACTTGATATACCTGGAGAACTGGGCAAGCCTTCTATTGGTTAATACTATGATCTTGTGGTTATTATTGCTGTTGTTGTTGTTGTTTTTATTGCATGTATTGTTTTCTGTGTATTTGTTTTTTTCTTTTGCAGTTTTAGTGACATTTGTTTGTTTGTTTTTATTCACTTGTTGCAAATCATATCACAAAGTTTGCTTTTTAACCCATCAATTTGTAATTGAAATTTAAATCAAAAGTGCTCGTTAAGTTTTTTATACAATGATGCTACCAATACACAAAGGTGATTGTATTACACGTTAGGCTGAAGTGGTGAAATGTCTTCCCAGCAGCTGGGCACATACACTTTTTTGGGGCTCTCTTCGTGGTCATACTGCCACAGGCCTGAGCTCAGGTAATGTGGTTCACCTATGCAGACAGAATGGTGAACACTGAAATCCAAAAAGAAACCATAAAGGGAACTTACAGATGGTTCTGGGTTTGGTATCCAAAGCAAATAAGGGCAAGTGAAGTGGTAAGATAAACTTTAAGGGAATGGCCCAATAACAATAGAAATTTTTCTTTGAAGTTTATTAAGACCAATGAATGAAAAATACACTTTGGTATTTTAGTATTGCTTTGTTTTCTTCTTTATGCAGGATAATCTGTGCTCTGATTAACTCACTAATACCTGGATCCTTCACCACTGAAGTCCTTTTAAATGACAGGTATGGGCTTACATTCTTGGTCATATCCATGCAAGTGTATGCACTACAGCAATGTCACTCTAATTATAGCTACAAGGATGGAATTTAGTTAGGGAGGTACATAAAAAGAATGAATTGAATTCATGCAAAATTATTAGAATAGTATAAAACTCAGTCTCTATACTATATTGTTACATGCTAAACTAATATAAGTAAGCATACCTAAAATATTTTGAGGATAGTAAATTATCTCAAAAATATTCTGTTCAATATCTCTAGTGACAATAATAACATCATCTATAAGACCAATCCAAGAAAATTCCCTTGAGCTACATATTGAGCATGATAAGACGGTCAGGGATGGCTCTCACACAAGGTTTCCCTCTACATCCTTCTTCAGCTAGTAGTGGCTTCCTTTCAGCTGATAGTGGTATCTTAATTAGATAATTTGGTTTGGCTGCTAGTTGCAGTTCCAGTCTATTTTATACCAATTAGTGTTGTAAAACACCTGGGGCTTTTTAGGGTACAATGATTGACTTTACACTATTAATTATTTTATGTTAATATATTTAAATCTACCTATTCACTTGACTCACTCAATTTCAATATATATATTATTTATTTGATACCGGAGAATATCAGGAGTCTGTTGGCTTAGTATTTACAAAAGTGTCGCAGGCACGAGCATAAATACAGCTAATCAGATGAGTGGTGTTCTGTGGTATCCAATGAATAATACATTTATTATGTACTGCTCATGTGTGAATATCATAGCAACTGTTTCTTGTGCAATAAACACATGTATAACCTGTGGGGACGGGTAACCCAATGTGATAACTGTGAACACAGGTGATATGGGGAGATATTGCCTTAAGCCACATCCTGTTTACTTTAATGCATTGCCTATATGGCAATAAGTATTAGGCCCTGTTCAGTACATAATAAATTTTTGATAATTACAACCACTTCTTAACGAATACATTAGTATTAGATTCTGACCAAAAAATATTCATCATTCTTTCTTCCCCCCCTCCCCCTGCCCCCCTAAAGGTGTGTTGGTCAGTATAGTACCAAGTCAGCTCAAAAACTTTGGATTTTGCTAAGTACAGAGAATTAGCAAAGTAAAAAAATAGTGTTTGATCTTCACTGAGTATATTTTCAAGGATGCCATTATTAGCTGATAGTATTTACATCCTGCTATAAGTCAAAACTTGTCTACGCACACACACACACATACACACACACACACACACGCACACACACACATACACACACGTTTGCCTGCGCATGCAAACATACAACTTTAAAGACAATGTATAATGAAATCCTCAATACATTCTTATCAGTCTGGTAAGTGTGATTAAGTGGGCATCAAAGAATTGCGCAAATAAGATTATTCTGAGAAAAGTGTCTGTAGGTGTTACTAGGAAATGCTACCGTAGACTTGTTGTTATGATAAGACTGCATATAGTGTCGCAGTATAATAGATAAAGGACTCCAATTAAGCTGGGTTCATGTCAACCAAGTGGGGAGGAAATGGAATAAGATTTGCTACAATAGTTTGAGCTTGGTTAGGAGATAAAAGTGTAAATAATCTATTCCCTTGTCACTATTGTTTTTCCCTCTCAGCACTAATGATGATAGTTTGACCATTATTGCCAGTGATGGTGATGATGATGATTGTAATGATGAGGATACAGAATGACGATGATGACACTGTAGTGGAAAGAAAGACAGGTGTTATCCGAGGTCATTCAAATATATAAATAAAAAAAATTTTTAATTAAAAGGATGTAATACCTTGCCACCTCCTGTCAGAACAACCAGAATGACAGCCTAGGGAAACTTTATGGCGTTGATTTGCTAAGACAAGTAAATATATGCAGTACATGATCTGCTTCACAACTTCCACTATGTATAACCAACTCCATATATTGCATGCATGCATGCTAAAGTGCCACACACTTGTGGTAATATGATGTTCAAAGGTTTGTGGGCACCCTTTGGGCAATTTTAATAAGTGGTAGTTGACCAAGCTGGCCATAAGTAGATCCACTTGTCTCATTCCAGCAAGAGTGAACACATATGCGAAATGTTCAGCTTAAAAGACCTACAGCTTTGTGAACCTTTTTTTATTAATCGTGTACTTTGTCCCTTGATCCTTATATATTTGTGTTGATGTCCGATAGTGGAATTTGAGGCGTTAATTTGGTTGAAAGGTTTCTCCCTATTATTTTTTACTATACTCACTACTATTTGTTTTTGGAATGTGCCCTGGGATATATTAGAATATACTGGCAAGGGAAATATATTTTAAGAGAAGCACTGGTCTGTATTTAGAATCCTAACTGGTGGAACATATTTGGATAGTTGATGTATCCCACACTTTCTTTTTTTTTCTACTAGCTAATTAGCAATATAGAAACTAAAATAATGGTGTACCCTGCTCCTTTTTTTCATTTAACTTGGCATTGAATTACTGATTTATCACACAGGTGGACCATAGATATAGCACTTGCACTAATATCGGACATCTTCAGAGTGAAAACTGATGTTTCCTGTGAAGATCTTTTAGAGGTTAGTAATAATCCCAACACAAGTAATACACAGGAGTCACCTTCAATCACTTTAGGCCCTCATAATATCTATGTGTAAGTGTGAAGTGTGTTTATATGACTGATTCTGGGCGTGGGGTGTGTGTGTTGCTGACACCCTGGGCTGCAACAATGCGCCTATGAAAAATGAAACTCAAATTGGCCATATTTACTCTAGTGGGGTTCATACTATTGTAATCTGTACGAGTGGGAGGGGGGGGGGGGGGGGGGGTAGGGGAGGTGGCAGTCACGCTTTGAGTAGGTAGGCTATGAATAGTGCTAATTGTTGTTTTATTTGTTTGTTATTACTTTACACAGGGGCTATTTCTCTCCTCTACTTTTTATTTCTTTGAGTACAGGATGATTTTATTACCGAGGTTGAAACTGAGTTTCATGGTACTTCCATACTGGCCACCTAGGAAATAGATATGGTATAAAGATACCCACTTCTTTAAAACATAATTTTCCACAAGTATGATTCTCAATGGCATGGGTCTGAAACCCAGACTAAAACAGAATCCATCTAATACTGATGATAAAAGGCACAAGGAAGTGCAAGAAAATTGAAATTATAGCACTCAAAACCTGGTTGTGGTCCAGCACACACTTTACACCTTTGAGCATAGTAGTGTGTTAGACTCTTGTTTGCTGTATGTACATAATTGTGCATGTATTTGGCTTGTATCCTTATGCTCATGAATGCAATGATCCATAGAAGGCTTGGAGATGTTTGTCTCTAATAGAAATCAGCATTCTGAAAGAAGTATCAATTTACTCTTGATTATGTCCCCTTTAGGGAGATGAAGATGGTATTTGTTCATTCTTCACTTACGTACTTCTGTCAGGCTTTCAATACAGACAAGCACAGACTGTTGTGTTCAGAGTAGTAAGTCTGCTATATATTATGTGTGGCCCAATGCACTATGTTCTATAAGTGGAGTAAGGAATGAGTATTATTTTGAGTATTGTAATAAAGAAGCTTTACAATGATGCAAGTGCTATTGCAATTGGTGCCTTGTAGATTTAAGCTACATCTCAGCTATGTATCATGCATTCACACTATTTTATATTAATGCAGAATGAACTGAAAGACAAGATTGAGGTCTTGAGTGAAAAACTTGCAGATAGTAGTTTCTCTACGGAAGAGTAAGTGTCTCGAGTAGTAGGAAGTTGTACTCGCACAAATGAATATAAAATCTAGTTCACTCAAGAAGTATAGTATCAGATTCGGATAGAAGGAAATGTGTATATTGGCTGTTGTAATAAATAAAAGTACTGCCACGCAAAACTGTTTTTGTAACTTTAGCTAAATAAGCAAACATGATTTAGCTATTCTATCTATTCAAGATTTTGACTTACCTGGCGCCCTTCTTGGTTAACTATTTCATAGCTAGTTCTATTATTATTTTTAATAAATTTATTAATTTTATCCTCTTTTTTTTGTTTGTTTGTTTTTGTTTTGTTTTCCACAGGATTGCTGTCACGAAATCTGAACTAGCAGCTCTACAACAGGGCAAGTTATGCAACAGCGAATATATGTATAGCATGCACCATCCAATCCCTTATAACATGAATGGGTGGGTGGGGCTACATGATTGGCTTGCTCACTCACATTTTGAAACTAAACAGTGATGATATTTTTGTTCGTCAAGACTTCAATCACCAAATCTTCTACCATTAGAGAGAGGTGTAAGCTTCTTTGGTTTTGTTTGTTTTGTTCCCGGTCAGCTAGACTGCTATGGGGTACACAGTCTGGAGCTACTAAAGGGTTTGTCGTTGTTGTTGTTGCTGTTGTTGTTTTTTGTTTGTTTGTTTTTGTTTTGTTTTGTTTTTGTTGTTGCTGTTTTTTCAGTTTGAAATAGCACAGGAATGTAGTTCATTGATTCCTTACCTTTTCCTGGTCATGACCTCTACCCACTTACTTTCCATCTAATTCGATGCAATTCACTACCAGTAGATCTTAAACATGTTACCTTGTCCTACAGACTACTAATAATCATTAATGTACCAATTGGTTTGTAGAGTGGGAGTGGCTTCAAGCTGTGTATGACACTGCAGACTGCATTGAGTGGATAAATCATGGAGAGCAGATCCAAGCAGAGGTAAAATGGTTCAATGTGTAATTGTGCGCTTTTAGAAACCAGGCAAGAGTTTGAACGAACAATCTAATATACTGTAACACTACATGGAAACTATATGCCAAGAAAGTGCCCATGATGGACCCACAAAATAATGGCTTTTCTTTAGCTTCTTCTGGACACAAATATTGTTTATATATTTTTGTTGCCATTAGCACAGCTTATGTCAGCCTACATGAAACACAGAGAGTTTATCATACCAAGCTATTGAGTGTGATTGAGCTATAGCTGCATGAGGAGTAAATGAAAGTGATAGCATGAGCGAAACAAGTGCCAAAGAATTTGCCAATTTATCTTAAATCGTTTACAAAAATAAAATTGTATTTATCTACCAACTTGACCATGAATGCTATAGAGTATTGGAGTTTTAAACACAATTATTTTTACTCATTTATGCGGTGTTATAAAACAGGTTGCTGGTAATTTTGTCCATAATGTACAATACAAACAAAAAAATGACCACTGGACTCTGCTGTGCTCACACACATGGGTAATAAAATAAAATAAATTATTATTATCAAGTGTATTTATTAATACATTGAAGGTGAGTACAAATTTTGGGTGAAATTTTCTGCTGCTATAAATTAGCTAGAGCTAGGGTTATGCTGTTTTCTCATTATGCTGGTTTCACAGCCTGCCATGTCATATAGTTGATACAAAAAGGGGGCAACATTGGAATCTCCCCCCCCCCCCCCCCTCCTCCCTTGCCAAATGACTTGTTTAATCGTGTATAATTCCCCTATTCATACATATGTTAAGAAAATGAATTAAATATAACTCATGAGATATTTGATATTTTAGTTAATCCATTTTTAAATTGCAACATGTGTACACACCTAATACTGTGTAGCCCCACCCTCTCATTATTTGATTTCCAAGGGCTTGTGATTAGTTTTGGCTCATATACAACAGGTAAGGGCCAAGATAGCAATCAAAATGGAAGAAAGATTTGAAGTCATTTCCGTTTCAAGGTAAGCTCAATGTATAGGTAATTGGTTTGTCCAGTAAATGGTGTGCTATGTGTTATTCAGGCGGACTACTATAAATCAGCTCATAGAGGACATGGGCATCAACTTATCCTTCACGGGTGGTAATGGGTTCTACCAGCCCTGCCAGAAGGAGAAGCTGTGGACTGACAGAAAAATAGTAGCAAGAGATCTCAAATCTGGTAAGAAATAATTATAACGCCACATCTTGTTCAAGAGATAGTTTCTGTTTAATAGGTGAATTTTTTGATGATTTCTCTGGAAAACCTAATACTAAAGGTATATAATATGTATATGTATATATGTGTGTATGTATGTATGTAAACATCCATACTTGCTTGCACAATAAATGAACCAGAGGTGTGAACCCTAAGCGCTACTATATACTAGCTAGCTATTACAAAAATCATTGTCAGACTGAAAGAATTGTTTTATTTGGCGTATAATAATCAGGTAATATCAATATGTCTATATGTGACCGTCTACAGGAAAACCGGGCACAATGCGGCACCCTTCAAAAAAATTTTTTTTGCACTTACAGAGTTGTCGGCTTCCAGATATTGAGCTCTCCAAGTTTTATCGCCGTAGCTTAAGTCATTCCCACTATAATAGACCTAACCGTTCCCTTCCGTCGGCTTGAAACAATACATTTTTAAGAAATCGATCGATCTTTTCTCGATATTTACGCACGCCGCGTTGTGCCCGGTTTTCCTGTAGACGGTCACATATGTAGCTCGTACAATGAAAATGATTGATGATGTAAATGCTGTCTTCATAAAAGCAAGAAACACTCAATGCAAAACTCCAATTCTTTATTCTTCGGAGAATAAAGTAAAACTACCGTGGGCAACAAGAAATTAGCTATTTGCTCTAGTGATATCAACATAACAATAAGGGGTGTTAATCACATTAACTTAAAGTCGTACAGCCAAAAAATGACTAGCTCTTTCTGGAAAACCAAATCAAAAGCAAAAAAAAATTCTGGCTCATTGAATTGTCCAGTACTGTTACTGTAGTTTGAAGCCTCTTCAATGCTTGGGAGGCTACAGTCTTAGACAGACAACCCGAGTACTATAACCCTCTCACACATGTGTGCTGATCAGGCTAAAAATAAAATAGGAAGAAGAACCTGGCTTACTTCTTTCTTGAAAATTTGTTACTCCGTTTTTCAATTTTGCTCAACCTATGGCAGACATAATTAATAATAAAATGAAGAAGAGGAGAAAATTGCCTAAAGAATCTGCCATAACTCTAAAGGAAGCAGCATAGTTTAATCCGACAACTTATCAATTCCGCATGACTCAGTCGCCACCTAATAAGATTGTTCTACAAGTGAAGCGAACAATTCCCATACATACTTAGTGTACAATTAATATCTTGAAAGAAATTAGTTTTAACATGGTTTTAATTAAATTCATGATAATTACTGTAGTAATTCACAAAAGAAACACAGACACACCCTTCACACCTTTTAGACAAAGTCTATCCTATAAATACACACACTTTTTTCCCCTCTGCATAGTGGGAGGGGCTTACCCACAAATACCTCTTCTTTCCTGTACCATTGATTTACTCTTGATATTCCCTGTGGCCAGGTGGGTTCAGTTAGTCTGCCTGTCTTGAAATCCCCCTAGTGTAGCTCAGTAGCCTGAGTATCATCTTACTTACTAATATGGCCCAGTTCAGCAATCTACTTTGCCTGATATGGACCTCTCACTGGGAGATGTGGGACTGCACCTGGGAATGCTTCTATTTGTGTCTGTTTTTTGTTCCAGACAGCGAAAAAGAGATACCCTGCATGTCTATGTTTTTTCTTCATTAGCAACAGTTTTATGACTGGTCAGGTGATATGAAAAACTCCCCCACCCCCAACTCTTCTCTTTCTACATCACTCTTTAAAATATTTGAATGAATCAAAGGATAGATGGTGAATGAATGAATGAATTGAATGAATGAATATGTAATCAAGCAAATACTTGAAATACAATCAACCCGTGTAAATATTAAATATTAATTCAACGAACTTCATAGGTACAGTTCGAAAGATGTTACATTTGCACGCTTGTGATGTGGTTGAGGTGGACCCTGATCACTACACTGATTATGAGGTGAGGGGCTCAAGCCTGTGCTGATTAAATGCTAATTTATTTATTTATTATTTTATAGATATTTCTTGAGAGTACTTCAAGAAACAAAGTATTAAAAGGAGGTTCAAAGTAAGCAGGCTATCACAATATACATACATACATACACACACATACATACATACATACCCAGTAATTCATATTATCTTTCTCTAATTATTTTTCAAGAAAATTTAAATTGCATTTTTAATTTTAATCAAGATAAGCCTGTGGTATAGGCTTTTCCCATGATAATTTAGTAAATTGTTATCATTTAGATTAGTTGTTACTTTGTTGGTATAATTGTTCCATAGGTTTCTGTACCAGGTATTCCCTGGTACTAGAGGGCAATGTGAGAGATTGCTACACAGGGCATCTCGAGAAGGAGAGATCACTGCTATCAAAAAGCTGGTATGTATGTAAGAAGTGAATTTTATATAGCAGATATTGCAGGTGAAGTTGCAACATGCAGAAAATGTGTGTATAATATCTTGACTTTTTCAGGATACTCTGTTGTTTCAAGAGACATGAGCGTCTCACTTTACTCTCAAATTGAATGATACCACACAAAAGTAAATACTGCTACTACACAGAAATTAATATTTATAAATTGATTGCTCCTACACAAAAATAAATACTATAAGAAAACTATCAGTTAAATGCAGTCATATATAATTAAAACCATTAAAAACAATATTAAGCCAGCCACCCACCCTAATAAAAATGAAGTGTGTGGTTTTTCTGTTTACACGTTGGTTGTATTGTCCCCTGAAACACTTCTGTGCTTCCATTGATGAATCTGTCCCCAGCTGGAGTGGTTGGCCGGTTGCCTACAGTTACTATCTCTTTCCAGTCTTCACACTCTGTGTGATAGCGGTTCTTTCAGAATAACCATACCTGTGAGATCAGGGTCCTTTGAAGCCATAACCATATGTACTACAGGGATACTAACAGTACCGGTCTTTCAGAATAACCATACCTGTGAGATCAAGGTCCTTTGAAGCCATAACCATATGTACTACAAGGATACTAATAGTACCGGTATAGTTTATTACATAATCCCTAGAAAAATTGGAAATTATTAGAATATGTACTAAAAATTGGTGCAATGATTAAATATGTGCTGCTGTTGTTGTTGTTTTTTTTACAGTTTTAACACACTATTAATTGTTTTAGGTGGTGTTTTATAAAGATTCCAATGACTTTGTAAATTGTCGGGAGAAGGAGACGGGCAATACAGCTCTGCATCTGGCAAGCAGGAACGGACATTTTGTAAGAATTATGACAAGTATATGTCACCTTTGTGTAGGTCAGGGGAGAATTTGTGTTTGTATATTGCGAAGATATAAATTTTGTTGTCTCTGCACAAGGAGCTCATAGAAAGTCCCAATTAAGTTACCTAGCGAGTCAGTCTATGTTGGGTCAACCAAATTTGTGATTATAGTACTTTGTATTTGAGGTTTAGGTTGTATCTTATTAGTGATGCACTTTGACACTCAGGAAGTAGACTGATTAATTGTATTAATGAATCCTACCCCCCCCCCCTTTAGTTGTATCAAGAGTGAGCACAATGGAACTATAAATGACTGGATTTTTTTGTTGTTGTTGTTGTTGTTGTATTGTCACAACAGTGCATATACAAGGCCTATTCTAAATTGGTATGAGACCAGTAGATATAATACGGCTAAATTGTGGTTAAAGATAATGTAAAAATAGTGGCACTTCAGTGAAAACAAAATTATACAATACACTTAACAATAATATATATATATATATATATATATAGCTCTCTCTCTATATATAGCTCACAATAATAACTTGTTCAAATCCAATGTCAAGTGTGAGAGGAATAGTGAAATATTGATATTTCAAATGGATAGTGAAAATAAGTAGTCTTTTTTTCTTGCGATTATGAATTAAAGTTGTGTTTGTGTTTATTTTCAATGACCTCTTAATAATAAAACAACAACAGGGTCACACTTCTTACGTAAAACAAACGTTCACACCCGCACATGTCCACACACACTGAACCTAACTTTCAAGTGGTTATGTGCATGTTTGGGTTTGTGTGAAGGACATTCTAATTTGGCATCACCAACCGTGAGTTCAACAGTACAGGTGAGGTGGGTTCCACTAATCCTTATCAGTAGCCATACATGTGTCCTATCAACAGCTGTTTACCAATACAGCTTATGCACTACTAGGCTTTCTCTGCACATCACATTGTTGAATGTTTTCTTGTTGTGCTGGCCCTTCTCGCCTACACATGGGAATCATACCCTCGCAGTGGGTATGGTAAAACCTCGCTGGGGAGCTGGTTATCCCCCACAGGAGGGACTGAACCATCACAACTCCTGTGGTGGGCCTTTTTTCTGGTTGCTGGAACACAGAGCAAGAGAGATAAAGGAATGTGTTGCACTGGCTTGGCTTCAAGTACCTACTTCTTTATCAGTACTTTGTTTCTAGGGAAAGTTGCTCGGTGGTGTTGAGGCCAGGAGTTTGCCCATGAGATGAGATAGGGATTTTTTTGTTTGTTTGTTTCTGTCTGTAGTGGGCGGGATTGGGTAATTGACCAACATTGTGTAACAATGTCAGAACTTGTCATTCAAACTCACACCATGTTGCTCCAGAATTTCTGTTTGCATACAACTTTTATTATATAATACATAAATGATTCAATTAACAATATTCAGTTTAATTAATGGTATTCAGCTTGGCTTGCTTGGAATCACTTCTTGTTCAGTGTTTCTTTTATTCATTAGTTCATATCAGTACATTTTGGGATCTGTGTATGAATCTACACTGGCTAATTGCATTTTTATATTTACTATTGACCTTGCTTCTATTTTACTTTTTACTGCTAATATTTAGAGTGTTGCTCAGTATTTGCTTGAAAGTGGGGCCCATGTCAACCTGCAAAATCTTCCTGGATGCACACCATTTTTCCTGGCAACAGAACACATCCACAAGAACCTCAGCCAGGTACGTATGTACTCATTACATTCTTTCAGCCCCACCCACCCATAAACCACAGGCCAGTATGATTACTCCTACCTAGCATTATAATATATTAACATACAGGAATAAAGTATGACTCTCAACATGGACTAAGTATAGTTTATCCTCTTCCCTTTTCAAACCAACAGAAGTTTTCAGCTTTGAATTGAGGCAGCTAGGTGGAATCTTAACTTCTCCACAGTTTGGAAAAAGCAAGCTGTTTTTGTTTTTGTTTTAATATGGTCTATATCCAAGTAATTAATATCCATGACTTCCTTATTATATAGTTCAACTTACAATTCAATGCAGCAATGGGTTCTCTGTTCACTCAAGTGTGAGGCCCCATGAAGAATATTGACACAATGAGCTCATTGTAGCAATATGTATCTAGTTTGTCCTGAAGTATTTGTTCCAGCATTTCAACAAGCCAGTAAGAATTCGACCATCAGGGAGCAACTAAGAGATTGGGGTCTTTAAGGCCCATAGTGGCACTCGCTCTTGCTGCAGCCCAGACCTTCTGGGTAGATAATCCCATAGTTGAAAGTCTTCCCGGAGGATCATGAGTTGTACCGAGAGCACTAACTTAGTTTCTCTCTCTATTATAAGGTGTATGCATATGTGTGTGTGTGTGTGTATGTGTGTGTGTGTGTGTTCAGTTGTGTGGTGTGGTGGTTGTGTCCTGGGCTCAGGGCCCGAAGTCCTGAGTTCAAGCCCAACTCAGGCAATTTTTCCATCTGATTTTCCATCTGCCTCCCACCAGCCCCACCAGTCCACCCAGCTGTGATTGGGTACCTGGCATTTGCTGGGGTGCAAATTCAAGGCCTTTTCTCATGAAACAGCAATGGTCCAGGTGGGACTTTGGGTGCCCACACCACTTGCTGTGAGGAAAGGCCTGTTCTCCTGTGAGTTCCTAGCCCGGCTCCAGGAGCTTTGCTTGCACGGCTCACAGTGCCTGCTTAGTGCATAGGCATCCTGGCTCTGCCAGGTGCGTGTGACCGCCTAGCGGCAGCAAGAAAATTTGCATTTTTTTGTGTGTGTTCAGTTACTGCTGGAATGGGGTGCAGACATTACCATCAAAAATAGGAACAGCAAGGTGGCATTGGAGATCACAAGGAACACCGATCTCAGAGATTATCTCCAAGGTTAGAGCACATGTATCGTAGCATTTGGTGAGTATGTGTATATGTGTGAAAGGGGTGAGTGTGTGGGAGGGAGGAATGTGTGTGTGGAAGTGGGGAGTGGAAGGGAACAAAGTAACATGACTTGCTGAAAGGTTAGCCTTCAATGATATCACTATTTAGAGAAATATGAGAAGCACCAGTGCCTGACTACTGAAGTGAACAAAAGAAATGTCCAATTTGTTGAGAAAACTTTGGAGCACCATGTCTTGAAGACTGATATGCTGGTAGACTTGAAGTCCAGGTAACGATGGGTGAATGATGTTAGTGTTTTATAGGGTACATGCAATATCTCATAATAGATGTGTGAAAGGTAACACCCTATTTCACGTAGCAGCTTCCCTGGGGTCTAAATATGGACTTGAGGTAAGGATGGATGTGGCTAAGTAGTGATGAAACAAATGAAAAATAGATGACTAGGAGTCCTGCAATTACATACACGGACTATATTGATGCAACTTTTCAGAACTAGCAAATCTTTTGATTGCTATTTTTGAGGTTGTAATGCTGAAAAGGTTTATATTTTATTATAATTCATACTCAGCTGTGCTAACTACAACGCTCTGTGTGTGTGTGTGTGTGTGTGTGTGTGTGTGTGTGTGTGGAGGTTGGGGCAGAGGATGTCAAGTATGTTTGGGTGCATTCATGTACTAAGCTGGTCAAAGTCACCTGCAAAATTAGTGCACTCAAAATCAACAAATTACCGTTTTCATAGTTGCAGCAATAAGCAAAGTAAAAATTCCTTATCAATACATAGGTATTCTTCAATGAGCATGTGGACCCTGACCTCCCCAATGCTGACAATGCCGCTCCACTTCACTTTGCTACAGACCCCATCATTGTCCAGGTAAGTACATGTGTCCTGCATGGAGCACATCTGTCATGTAATCTGCTCATGTCTTGCCATGCAGTACTTGCTGGACCACGATGCCAGTGTGAATGCATGTGACAAGCACGGGGACACGCCTCTACATGTTGCATGTAGCAGGAAGCCTGAGCCAGCCATTATGGACGTCATACGCTTACTGGTGAGGGTATACATCAATGTCTTTATTATTATTTCATTAAGCTTTTGAATGACAAGATAAAAAAAAAAGAGGTGAATGAGTATATGTGTGTTCGTGTGTTTTAAATGTATTATGCATCCACCAATTCTGTATTGCCTTTATTTAACATTTATATAGGTCAAACATCATGCTCTATTGGATATCCCCAATCACAAGGTACCAACCAGTCTATTGTGACTCCAACCAGCCATTTGTGTGTGTGTGTGTGTGTGTGTGTGTGTATGTGTGTGTGTGTGTGTGTGTGTGAACAGAACTGGCTGCCCTTCCACTGTGCAGTAGCTAATGGACATCTCACTATGGTCCAGTTACTACTGGAGCTAGACATAACTGGAACACTAGACTTCCTCCGGGAGGAAGACAAGCAGGATGTCAGTTTACTATAATATTTTAATTAGTGTGTAATTTAATAATGAAGCCAAACTTGTTGGTTTATTACATAACTATGTGTAAATAGACACATGTGTGTATAGTAACATACAATGTTGTATTTGACATCAGCATATTGCAATATGTGTGTTTTGTTGTTTTTTTGTTTGTTTGTTTTGTTTGTTTGTTTTTGTTGTTGTATTTTAGAGTGACCCCGGTACAGTATTAAGACTAGCTGTACATAGAGGCCATTTGGACACTGCTACATGGTAAGATGGCCGCCACTGGCTGTAGCTACACCACCACTTGGTCAAAGAGGTGCACATGTATGTCTTCTCCACTGTGTTCTACAGGCTAAGGTCAGCGGGATTTAGTATGAAGGTGACAGAATCGGACCGGCTGATGTCACTCATACTGCAAGGGGAACTCTCTAAATGGTGAGATCAGCTCGGGGAGGTGGGGGGGGGGGAGGTGCTGAGGTTATGCAATGCACTGGAGCGAGAAGAAGAGTAGGAAGGAGATAAAGGGCAGTGCTTAATCACTGAAGATGCTCTTCAGTGGGGTTTTGGTTGAGTGTGTGGAACTGCAACTCAAACTAAGACTACAGATATGACTAAATGCATTGCATATTATATTGAATGTGTAGCTGTTAATAGATGAGCTTTATTATTAAGATGGTTTCATTGAGTATTGATTAATTCTTCACCAAATCAAGGTTCTATCTAGTGTTTGGGATTGTACAGCTTCCCTCTTCCCAAATTACATTTGGCTCATTATAATCAGTTACCCTGAATTTAAATAACAAAATTAAAGCTTTTTTTCAGCTGGCATATACTGGAAGGTGGTCAAGCATGTTCAGAGGACAAAGGTCACAATGGTCAGGGTTGTGGAAACTGGGATGCATCTAGAAATGCCACAAATGCACAGGTGAACTGAGTGCAGAAACAAGTGCATCTGATGGAAGTGGTGAATGACAGAATGACTGGTGTACATAGGTAGTTGTGGCAGACAACAGTTTATTTGTTATAACCAATTTTCTGTGATAACAATAAACTATACTTTTCTGAACCCTTTACTCTAGATTCATTTGTTGTTTGCCTATTAAGATAAAAAAAAAAAATTTTTTAAATTAACTATTCTCTCTCGTTTCCAATTACCAAATCACTGGTATAAGAGCTACTCTTTACTACAGCTTTCAAGCTGGACTTCAACATAGTTTATTTGCTATCCCTTTACCTATCCTATATGAGTTCTTTATACAGTTATGCACCCAATTTCCTTTTTAGTGGCAATCCTATCAATACAGTGAAGTTCCTGCTGGAACAAGGAGCATCTCCTAATGCTACTTATTCCAAGAAAACCCGGTAAGCTTACACTAATTAACAACAGTGTTCTCACAATAGTATTCTTGTATATTAAGATATTTTGTAAATTAAAGTAGTATATTTACTAAAGCTTAACCCTGTACGGCTGCACCAATGTATATTCTGATTGATACAGAGCAATGACTAGAGCAAGTTATATTCTTCCTGAAATAGGGAGCCATATCCCTCAATCACCAGGGCTGTATTTAAGGTGGGCGTGGGGGACATTTGCCCCACTTGAGTAATTCTCGCCCCCCTTGCATTGCTGAAGTTCTACATATTTTTAAGACCTGAGAATAGTTCATGATTAAGTTTTGATTAAATGTCAAACTACAAAATTACTGCACCCCCCAAGAGCTTTGCTCCTCCCTTATTTATCCCTGCCACTGTATAAACAGAGGTCACACACACACACACACACACACACACACACACACACACACACACACACACACATACACACACACACACACACACTGGTACATGTGTTAAGCTATGCCCGTATTTGTAGACCACTTCACCTCACTGCCAGCATGACTGACCTGCCAGAATTGACTAGCATGTTGCTAGATGCCGGAGCAGACAGGAACCCTTTGAACTACGCATGTGAAACACCTCTGTTCTTGGCATGCAAGTCCAGCAATCTCTTCACTGCCAAATTCCTGCTAGAAAAGGGTAAATAATTGAATACCGTAAACTCGTGTAGTTAAGCGTCCTCGTTTATAACTCAAAATGGTAAGCAAATGGGCACTTAATAAAAAAAAAGGGCACTTAACAGCGAGCGGAAACCTATAAAATGAAGCTGGTCGCCAACCAGCAATAGATAAGATGCCTGGAGCGCTTAATTTAAAAAAATGCTAAAAACCGGGAAGAAAACTGGTGCTTAACAAAAAAAAACAGCGCTTATCAAAGAGGGGATGATTAACAACCCGAGTAGTCTATGGTATTTGCCTGTAAAGGTCTGAGAACCATCTCTAATCAAGGGAGACATACCCATAAGTTTAATTTTAAGAATGCATGCTGTATCGATGTATACTAGGGGCTGATTATCACTTGAAAGACGCTCAAGGTAAATGTGCTTTTGACTATGTAAAGGACCATCAAGAATGGATCAACAGCGGTCATTTTACAGATGAAATCAGAGCTCTACTGAAAGGTAGGCATTGGTTATACTGTTTATAGTTAGTACCATTCGTGAGTGACTTCTCTTCTCTGCAGCTTATAGTTGGAGGCATGCCAGAGAACTGGTGAGGTCTATATCAAAATCACTCTCACTCAACTGATCAATATTTTTATGGACTATCTTCCCAGACAATACTTGCACAATTACCAGCTCTATGCACCACCATCTGTATCTATGTTGTATGTCACTTGTAAAAGATCTTATATTTTGTTTAGCTCCTTTTTAAATTTACTAAAATTGATGACACCACAAATTAGTTGCACAAGTAAAAACATTAGCTTTGACTAACCAAATAAAATCTGATTCTACAGAAAGCAGCGACCTCAATTCTAGGCAAGTACTGATGTGTGGTATACTTGATTAATTGGGTAGGGAATGCTGAGTTGGCTATCTTGTCATGGCTTCTATCAGAGGACAATCTGTACCCAGAGAGGACGTGACCACATCATTCAAAGGTCATGAACCCAACACAAGCTGGCACCATTGCCACATACCAAAGTCACCTCACTTGGAGAGAGGTTACTTAGCAAACCCTTAACTCTGATGACCCCTTACCTTTTACATCACCTTTTTTTCTTTTTCTTTTTTTTTCTTTTTTTACATAATTTTACCCATTTGATTCCCCAAGAGATTTACCCAATGAAAGAATGATAAAAATAATTTATTAATTGAAGGAGAACATTGACTGATATAACACAAGTTAAGAATGAAACAGCTCACTCCAGCAAATCTACTTTGTTCCAAGGTGGAGTCCTCTTGGCCTCTTCCGGAATCATACGCTGGACTGTGAAAGGCAGGTAGCCTAGAAAAAAAATAAATCTCGGTGAATTGCTGAGGGTGTATTAGTTAAATACTACAACCAGTCTTGGGTTTAGTTGTTGTTGTTGTTTTGTTTGTTTGTTTGTTGTTGTTTTTAGCTATCTGACCTACCCTTTGAGCTTTATAGAGAGATTTCGAGTAGTTTTTAGCAAGTAGCTAGATTCCACTTGTTGATTTGATAGCTCTGAGGAGGGAAGTTGCCATTTATCTGTGCAGCTATTGGTTCAATCAGTATTCTCAAAGTTAAGAGTAGCCAGTGTATATGTAAAGAAGTCAGTTGCTATGATATGAAAAGCAGAACAAAAGCTGAGTTGCTCCCATAATCTACAATCTGCATAAAAGTGGTTTGAGAAATTTAAAGGGAACAGATCACACATTCACTCTCACCTGTCAAACAAAGAGAACCACATACCAATACATTATCCTATATAGAAAAATTCCAGTGTTAACCTAAAGAGTTTCACTCACTTCACTAGCCCAACAAACAACAACAACAACAACAACAACACACACACACACACACAAAGAACTTACCATGGCTTCGAGCCTCTTCTATAGCATTCTCAAGCTTTCTTTGCTGCTTTCTGCACAAACCTACACATATTACCATCACTATCTATTCTTACATGCTCCATCACATAGGATTCTAATGTTACCATCACATGCCATCCCTACATGTTCATCACATGAGATCCACACATGTTAACCTACATGTTCCATCATACATTTCCAACTACGTAATACCATCACTTATAATACCATCACTTATAATACCATCACTTATAATACCATCACTTATAAATAATGCTGGAACGAATACTGTCCTGACCAGAAGATCTGGGGGGGGGGGTAACACTCACCCAAGTTTAACATCAGAGTTGCCAAACGGATATTATATTAACTTAGAATCATATTCGAATACCTACTGGACAAATATCCAGATATTCGTTCCGCTAGAGTTTAATTCTCAACATAAATCTACTCCTCCCGCGTGTAGCGTATCTGCTTATTGATACCTAGCACCAAAACATAATGAGACAAACTACTACAACGCCACAAAAACACACTCAAAGCAGGAAATGATCATCTGCAGGAAGGATCATCACCGGATTGTCTCATATTGAAAGCAAAATTGACCATATCGATTAATTTCTACAATACTTTTTGTAACCTGCACTGGAAACTACAAAAAATCCAGCAGCTTGTCTATCAATTCATAAACCAAAGAAGGGGTTTTGAGCACATTTCATATTCAGTCATTCTCAGCTGAAATATTATCATAATCGCAATTTTCCTCATTCTAACAGCCAATTATTGTTTAATATGAAACTTAACCCTTAAGTTAAGTTTTAATTTTTAATCAACAATATTGGCTGTTAGAACGAGAAAATTAGCTATTAATTATTAATTTCATAGCTAGATACCTATGGAGTGTCTCACTCACTCCACTCATCACCAACTCATCCACAAATGCATGCACAACTGCTACTTTCCTGACACAGCTATTTCTTCTTCATAGCAGCAGTTTAGACACCATTCCCACAGGAAACACATAACGAGCACTTCACTATTGTCCAGCTAACTTATACAACACACACACACACACACACACACACGTCACTCTTAGCAATGCTATCTGCACTGTACAGTTTGAAAAACATAGACTATGCAGGAAGAAAGCATGGGTTTGTCGATATTTAAAGCACACTTTATGACCATTAACTAAAGTGAGGTAAAGTATCTACACACACACACACACACACACACACATATATATAGTGACACACACTTATTTATGAAGATCTCCATTTCAGTGCCACACCCACCTACCCACCTGTTCTCTTTGGTTGCAGGATCTTGCCAGAGTGAGGACAAATAAACTGGGACAGAAGTTTAGAATCCTGGACAAACAATAACTCCTCTAAACAAACACACACACATACTAACACATACACATGCATGCACGCACACATGCACACAAACATACACATGCATGCATGCACACACACACATGTGCATACACAAACACACTTGGCTATGGTCTCACCGTTGGCTGAATGTCGATACGTCTAGAACAGATAGGGCAAGGATTGCCTGTTACTTTCTCACCTCGAATGCAAGTTATTCTAGTTTTCTGCAAACACATGCATAATAGTTCATGAAAAATAGTGTAAGATTTGACCCTTTCATTACTAGTTAATTGGAAGGCCTGATCCTCTCATTAAAATTTAATTACCTGACCCTCATGTGAGAGTGAATAGAATGGTAAAGGTTTCACTTCATTGCACACAAATTGGTGGTGTGTATGTATGACTGCTGCACAGGCCAGACAGCACATATAGAACTAGCCAAGTATATGAACATATGAAAATTCCACTAAGTCTCACTTGCTTAATATTGTAAGCCCTGACTAGTCTCGCGCGGCCAACCCCTTTCCCTTTCATTATCCGCTCGCACAGGGAAGGGAAATAGGGTCTGGTAGAAGCTTGTGCATCGTTTTGTGTCATTCCCCTGGATTCATGGGGAACCATACTTTCCATGTATTGCTTATGTAGAGGTGTGGCTTTCTGTGACGTAGAATTAAATACGCGTATAAAAACTACGTTATCATCACTTCAAATACTTTTTGGTGGAGATGGATTATAAAGCTTTAGTGCGTGCAGTTGCGTTGGAACATTGATACATACTTCATAGCAAACAGGAAGAAGCAATTCTTGCATTTTTACAGAATCATGTCTTTATTTCTTTACCTACTGGCTATAGCAAGTCACTGTGCTACTCACTGCTTCCTCCCATATATGATAAGTTGAAGAATGTGGAAAATAAGAGCATAGTAACAGATTTTCCACAGCAAAAGCAGCACCTCAAAACCATCTTGAAACCTAGGAATCCCTGTAATACTTTCGCACGAGTGTGATATTTGACGACCGCAACGCCCAGTTACGTTATAATTGCATTCCTTTAGCACGAAACAATGTACAAGCTTCTACCAGACCCTCTTTCCCTCCCCCACGCGAGCGGATAATAAAAGGGAAAGGGGTCAGCCATGCGAGACTAAGCCCTGACCTGGCCTCTCCTCCATAATGAGGAGTCTCTAATCACTCTGCTAAGGAAAGGGCTGCTACTAGCTACTTTAATCACTTTTCTAAGCCAATTTGTTGACAGGCCTACCTTTGGAGGTACTCCTCCTTTAAAGTTTCTCTTGTATCCCTCCCATATCAGTCTATTGGTGACCTCTTCACCTGAGCATAATGACATGAGGAGAGAGAAAGGGAGAGGAGGAAAAAAGTAAAGATTGTCGTGCATGGGTCAAAGTTCAAATAACTTTGAGTTTTACTTTCTTCTTATACGAACAATAGGTTATGCTCTGTTGCGAATCTTACCGGGTAAACTAAGTCGGTTTCCATCGTAGTTTGCCCACACTGGAACAGGTTCAGGCTCTCGTTTAAATCTCCTAGGTGCTGGGAGCGATATCGAAATTGGGCGAATAAAAACCGTAGAGATCTCTATAAGACCTTTAGTTCTCCAAGCCACAGAACTACGAAAGACGAAGGCCATTACACTTGCATTTGTAAACACGTGGGTTAGGGTCGTTATTGCGACTCTCCCTCCTGTGTTTTTCTAGGTTATTGACCCTTTACCTCTACTAAGGCAAAACTGCGGCGAATAGCGCTCACGTGATAACGTAGTTCCAAAAGGGGAGTGGCTGCTATAATTTGGAAGTGGGTGGTACTCGTCTACACTATACAACTCGGTATAGAGTGGACAGCTGATGTTCTGCGATGGGGAAAGACAGCTAGGGGTAAGCTGGTGTAATAGGTTGTTTGTAGTAGTTTCAGTATTTGTAAGATTACTAGTTAGGCTCAGGACAACTCTGGTACATCTGAGGTCTGCAGACTCCACTCTAACTAGCTAGCGTGATTAGGTTCATTCTCTAGCCTTTCTTGTAGTAGCCACACACATAACACTACTCAGTCCTGCATTGGTTCTCAAAGTGTCTGCTGTGATGTTGAAGTTTATACAATAACTACAATACAAATTTTGTATTTCGCTCCAAAGGCCATTTACACATTGTATATGTTAATTAACTAGTAGTAATTAGTAGCATCTAGTACGTGTGTGGTTTGTGCATGCATACATAAGTGCATGTTGCATCTGTCCATTTGTGTGTGTGTGTGTTACAATGTAGACCTTCATGAGACCGTGTTAATCTAAACTAAATTTCAGCTTTTTTATGACGTACTTGTGATGAGGCAAAAACACATGTTTGAATAATATTATTATAATTATTACTAGTTGCTGGTGATTTGATGAACAGAGGTCTGGACTGGGTTAGGTATGGGATGCTGTAACTCACTCAACTCCGTACATCCGTCTTCCCAACCTGTTGGTGAAACTAACCCATCATTTGGCATCCAGGATGCATGTACTACAGACACAGATCACGGTGATAAATTAGAGTTTTTTTTTGTTTTTTTGTTTTTTATCCTTCATTTGATTTTTACCATTGTTTCGGTAGATCTACCTCTAGTTGCTCCAAATTCTTCTCCTGAGAGACCAGTGAGACATAATGGTGTTGGTAAGGTGAGGTCATCAGTATCTCCTGCATTAGAAGCTCTGTCTCAACTAGAGAACAACAAGACCTTTTACCGACCTAAATTGGTGAAGCAGTTTGGCTTGCCCAGTAGTAGTAGCAGTGATGAGACAGATGGGAGATACAGCAATGGCGTGCAACTGTTCAGGAGTAATGGCTCTCAATTGTCTCAGGTAATGAGCAACCGGAAGGAAGAAAGAAAGATATTGTCTGTGGAGAATGAAGGAGTTGCTTTAAATGGCGAAATGAGAGTTGTATTTTTGTTAGTGATGGAATGTATACACACACCAACAAGAGCTATTTAACTTTCATTTGATCGTTATTACAGCTAGTCATTCTGGACACTATCCCAGGCTGTTGGTTGTTACAGCCGTTGACATTGGGTGTATTCCATTATTACATTTTATTTGTTTGTTTTTTTATTGTAGAAATTTGACAAAATGTTTGAAAGGTGAGTTGCTAATGTCCTCACACACACACACACACACACACACATGCACACATACATTCTGCTCAAATCTACAGTACATATCCTTGTTTTGAATAGATTTCTCGTCATATGGCATTATATGTGACCGTCTATGGGAAAATCGGGCACAACGCGGCATGCGTAGATGTCGCAAAAAAGATCGATTTAGTTCTTAAAATTGTATTAAATAAGCCTAACGAAGGGAACGGTTAGGTGATATATGGCGGGAATGGCTAAAGCTACGGCGATAAAACTTGGAGAGCTTAATATCTGCTTGCCGAGGAGTGTGTAAGTGCAAAAAAAAACTTTTTCATCGGGGCCACGTTGTGCCCGATTTTCCTGTAGACGGTCACATATAAGGATGAATAAAAATTTCCTAAGTGTAAGAAATGTTTTATTACTGGTCAACAACAATGGTATGGATCATCAAATTATTATTTTCAATTAATGTACTTCGAGACACCTGCTTAGTGTTCAAAGTATGTTATGACAATACGGCCATTACGGCTGGCTCTAAAGATTTACCTTCTATAAACTACTGAGCAACAATACAGTTTGATTCTTACTTACACACTTAACATCAGGTTTAAGCTGGGTAGCACTTCAAGATCACATCTGAAATCACATCTTACTACAGTGAAAGATGCTACACCCTAGGCACTGAGTCGTCCATAGTATATAGAACTAGCAAGTAACCCACTACATAATGGCGCTTGATGTACAGCTTTTGCAGATAAGGTAATTGTTACTATCCTCTACCACATGGCTTAGTTGCATCAGTCCTCTTTATTTCTCACATACTTTTTCTGGCCCATACGTAGCACACACACCACCGAGCGTTCGTTACTACTGCTCTGCGACTCCTTACCAACCCTGCTCAGTTCTGACGTCAATATCGCTGATGATGCTTTGCGCGCTCATTATGACATTACGTTACCGACTCATTATAATGACACTTTACCAACCCGACTTGGCATGTGAATTATTCATGAAAGCACAAGACACACATCATGTTATTGACAGACAAGCGTATTATTTTTACTAGCTTAGTTCATGCAAAACAGTATATAGCAGTTGACCATATATTACCAAACAAATAGAGAATTACTCTCTTACCTCATTTCCTGAATAGTGGTGGTAACTTCTGTAGTATCAAATTTAAGTTATTCTGACTACATCAATTACCAGTAACTGGTGAACAAACTCGCAGCTCTAACAAAACAAAAAATAGCCAGAGATATTTTTGTAGCTAAAAAATATGGCTTCTGTAGTAGTAATGTTTAGCCATTCAGGCTACCAGTGGCACTTGACAATCAACAAGCGGCATTTTTGGCAGCCCCAAAAAACGACGAAGTTTTGAAATTATGTCTGATTAAGTGTTTTCAATGCCATAGTAACCTGTCGCAGCAACTTTTTGGGAGTTGAAAAACAAGCATTTCGCACGAATTATCTCACAATTTGGAGCCCAAGTTTCTTTCAAGTAAAACTTGCTTAATGCTGTAGTATCAGAACAAAGTGGCGTCAAGTCTAAAAAGCCGTGTTTTTAGGAGGAAAAACAGCACCTGTGCACGCTGTTTAAGGAGCATATGTACCATACATATATATATATATATATATATCCAATATTTCCCCATATCACCTGTGTTCATAGTTATCACATTGGGTTATCACATTCCCACAGGTTATACAAGTGTTTACTGCACAAGAAACAGTTGCTATACTATTCACACACAAGCAGTACATAATAAATGTATTATTCATTGGATACCACAGACTATCACTCGTCTGATTAGCTGTATTTACGCTCGTGCCTGCGACACTCGCACTAATACTAAACCAACGGACTCATGATAGTCTCCTGTATCAAATGAGTAATATATAATTATATAGAATGCCATGCAGCTGTGGGCTAGTATATAGCTATAATGATTCCAAAAGTTTTACAAAGGGGAGAGGGAAGGGAAGGTCAGTGATTTTCACGGAACAGAGGTTCTAGTCTAGCTGTATGCATATATAAATGTTCACTATTACTGCAAGCAGTCTAGAGTTATGTGTATGCCCATGAATGCATGCCCATCATATTCTGGAAATGTCTGTGTGTTTGTGTGTAGCTTGGAGGAAGCAGAATTGGACTGTAGACGAAGGTCATTTCCACAGAAGCCGTAAGTCAAGAAGTATTAGAAACTTAATGTAAGGTTGTATGGAAAGGTAGATATGTCACTAAAAAATATCCACCCAAATAATTTCATTACACTGATCTTTGTCTGGGTTTTATGCCTTTTACGCTTGAGACTACAACTTTATGACTTAAATCATATTTCACACAGGGTTGAAACTGAATCTCAAATAGTATTCTTCAAAATCCTGGATAAAAAGATAGCAGAGGCAAGTGTGTGTGTGTGTGTGTGTGTGTGTGTGTGTGTGTGTGTGTGTGTGTGATGATAACTGATGTATGGTATTGATATATACTTGGTTAATTAGAGCAAAAAATATTAGAGTTTTTATTATCTTTTATATTCGAGTTTAAATATTAGTAAGAATTCAACTTGTCACTACATATTTATATGCACATAAATGCAATTTTTAGCAAGCAATAAATTTAATCTTGAGTTCATATATTAATACCATACATTATTATAGAGTATATTGATACTACAATGTTGCACTCCATTCAGCTTTAATCTATCACCATGAGACCAGACACAATCCATATCCCATAATATATTATATATAGCTATATTAAATTTCATAAATAATTTGTTGACACAAAGAAGACTGATTAAGATGCTTTATATTTCATGCTGTTCTCTACTGACTGGTTTCATTCCAGTTCCTTTCTGTCTTAGTTATTTTGAATTAGAACTCAATTATTTTGTTCATGAAAAGAAGGAGCGTATTAACTTAATAGTAGACAAAAGAAGATTTAGTTTTTGTTGTTTCACATGTTTTTGGAAGTGCCCAGTAGAGCTGGCTGGCAGCCTCAGAATTTAGTCTTACAGGATTGGAGGAATGATGGAGTGCATAGCTTATAATATCCTCTTGTTCATATTTGAGTATGTATGTGTGTATGTATACACTCATTGCAGGGCCCGGATTATGTACCAGATTAACCAAACTATGTACTTGAATCATTTCCTCTCAAGAATCACGTCTTCTATCGTGACCCCAAGGCTATATACAGTCCTAAGTGGTCATTAATTGGAGTACTCAATCAATGAACCGTGTTGGCGGCAGCTGCAAGTACTATTAGCTTTCATGTACAAATTATATTTTATTTATTAATCATTTAAATATATCTGACAAGACCTTATGTAAATATGATCGATTGACTGGTAGCAATTAGCCTAGCTGGCTAAACTTCACCTTTACTGTAATAAAAGATGCAAGATATTGAGAATAATTTCATTAAATTAAGTGATTTTCATCACAACCAAAATGGTGGATCATGCTTCCACACATAACTAATGAGTTTTTCCAGTCAGATTGAATTTGACAATGAAAGGGTGTTTACAATGTTCTGTGGTATATTTGGGATTGATGTAGTGTAAACATAACAACTATATAGCTTGTCTATTGCTTTATCTTTTGCCGAGGGAGCTTATGTCTACCTGTTTTAAACACACTCTAGCTCATGGGTACTGCTTATGTGTTCAATAAGAAAGTACGTATTCCACAAGGAATTAAAAAAATTATCTTCCTCAACATATATATATATAATGTTGAGGAAATGTGTAATTTAAACCACTTATCTGGTAGAGGATAGGGCTGGAGGTAGCACAGCTATCCCTGTCCTCTATTAATAAGGAGAGGAAAAATTAGACATTACGATAATAGAATGTTCCACTGTTTGCCTTGTGCCACTCTAGTAATGCAACCTCATAAGTGTGTGTGTGTGTGTGTGTCTTCTTTCATTCTCATACAGACTCAGTTGGATTAGAGTCACATACAAGCATACATTAAGTATTAGTGTAGAGGAATTGTCAGTCACCAGCCTGTCAGAGCCACCATGTTCACAAGCAAACTGAAATCATCAATCAACATCTCAATTAGTCACTCTAACAAGTGCTTCTAATATTGCACACCATAATGTCAGTGCCATATCCGTTCAAACAGAGGATTTACACACAAAGTTGATTCATGCAACTAAAGTATACCTACTCCTAATCCCTTTAGCTATTGTTTTTGCTTTCAGTACTTAAAGTAAAACCATCATATTTTGTTATATTTCTGGTAAATAGTTTTTTAGGGTGAACAAGTTGACTATTTAATTATTTCTCCTTTTTAGACATCTTTAACACACGAAAGAGAAAGTTTACAAACTGAAGCACACACACTATCATATATTATCATAAACTAATCCATGAAAATTGATGTCTGTACACACGAAAACAAGTCATGTTATTAATACAAAGCAGATGCTACCTTGGTAAGCTTGTGTAGGAAGTATACCGTGAAGCGATGGAATGCATCGAGCTTGCCTTCGCGTTCATGTTTGATGTTGTCCTTCGAACAAACTCCCTCCTCAGTGGCGGGTAGAGCTTGGGAGAGAAGAATAATGTGACTGTCAGTATAATTAAAATGGAGGTACAAGAATGAAGGACACCCAGGGTAAAGTCTGGGCTGTTAGTGGCACGCCCTACCAGAAACAGACCCAAGCAAAGCGATACGATTAAAATGTACAAGAAAACAAACACATTCACCTTCTTAGTGTCTTTGAAGTTTTTCTTGCGAATTTTTCTGGTTTTAATGGCGACAAATATCAGAACGACCCCCAAAAGTATGTTGTAAGATAGTAACAGAAAGGTCCAAGTTCGTAGGTGCTTGCTGTCACAGTTGTACTTGGTTTCAATATAATTTGTGTGATAAACCTCTTTCTTGACGGACAGGTAAGGGTCAGTGATATTCCACAATAAAATAATAATGAAGCTGGGGATCTGGAGAATCATAACAATGACCATAAGCAGCTGGTCAGAAAGGCACTTGCCTCCATGACTGAGCTTGGTAGGATGAAAGATGCGGTAGATGCGAAATATTTTAACAATAGTTATTGCAGACACAAGGGGGCCTTGGAAAGAGATGACATTCAGCCAACTCCTGGCAATGCATGTGGCATTTTTCACAGATACAGGAAAGTCAACCAACTCCTTCATGGCTAGGATGAACAAATAAAACACTAGCACATAGCTGGAGAGATATATCAAAAAGGTCAAGGAGAAGCTTGAAGCTTTGACCTCTGGTTCTTTCTTGAAAATCAGGAAGAGTATGAATGACGTGGTCAGCAGGACTAGCATGATAAGTGTGGTTGTAAAATATATAGTTCTTGACAAAATGTACAGAGATCCATGCTTGGGGCGAGAAGGTATTAAATTATCTAGTAATGTTGTATTTAATATAAATAAACTCGAGTTGTAATAAGCCACTTTGATGTTTTTGTCTATTCTAAATTGTGCGAATTCAACAACCAGAGAGAATAGTGTGTGAGAGTCTTCATTGTAGCTCAAATGGCCGGCATGGTGTGAGAGGTAGGACAAGTTATTGAAACACTCGAGGCCAAGGTTTTGACAATGGTTGTGTGCAAACAAGGCAATGTTGATACTATCGCAAGCAAGGTCAGCCAGATAAGAGTGACCTGTGTTGCACTTGGCAGAGCCGGCCATTACTGGGTTACCTGGACTCTCAAAGTTAACTAAAATTATTCCAGTTAAATCAACTTCAAATTCACTCGCTGACCCCTCTAAATTGCAGCTGTCAGAGTCCAAATGAAATGGGCTGTGGGACAAGGACAGAACTATCCATGCATAGTGTGGCCACCTCAAGCCATGGAGGTGAGCGCTGCAGAGGACTTCTGTAGTCTCCACTTCTCCCATTACAAGCAAAACAACTCGAGCTTCGAACCCTTCCCAGTCGAGTTCTCTGCCATTTTCTACTTGGAGATATTTAGCTATTGTGATTTGTTGCTGTGCAGTCATATAGGTTGCTAACTTTTCTGCTGTGAAGGAAAACTGACTATCATCAGGACCCGTGATGAAAGACACTCTCAACCACCTTTGGTTCTTCAAGAATGAGACTAGAGATGCTCCCAGAGTGTCCAGAGGTCCCACCATGTGAAAAATATTAGGATGGACAGAGACACTGGGTTGCCTTGAAGGAGAGAAGAAAAAGAAAGGGAAATCTAAATTCCTCTTGAGATCTCCTTTTATAAGGCCAGTTATAATATCTCTTCCTTGTGGACACAGAAATCCAGCTGCTCCTATAATAGTGACATTTCTGTTGTAAAAAATATGCTTTATAAACTCGGGCAATAAACTTTCTCCAGAATACGAGTACAAGCAAGAAAGATCTTCAACCACTGTCAGGTCAATGTTAGTTCTATTTGAAGATGTGGGCATACCTTGAATTCCCAGGTGGTGGTCCAACTCTGCTCCCTCGATGTCATCTCCTACTGCTGGAGGCAGTATTAATATCATCTGAAAGTCATTCAGAGAAGCCACTATTTGAAAGATACTAATCCAAAAAACCACTGAGAAATTCATCTAGTAAATTCGTACACTTTTCTTTCTGTTCTTTTTGCAAAAATGGGCTTAGTTTTATGCAAGTTGGAAAAAGGATTATTTTCAGTTTCACAGTTCTTACTCTCCTTATAAAAATACTCAACCCAATGTTTAGAATTTCTGTTTGAAGTCCTTTGCAGAGGTCACTAAAAAAGCAATGGTGGTGAGCTTACAGTTTGGTTTAGCCATAAACGAGTTTTATCACTCAATGGTGTGCTTTTGCACAAATGGTGTGCAAGTACTTGAGTAAAAAAAAAAAACCAGGAAGAAAAAATCTAGAGGAAAGACCGCAGGCAGGATGTACATACATCATAAGGTTCTCTTCAATAGCTCTGTACTCATACAAATATGAGGATGAAATTATACATTTAAATTTTAAATTTTAAACTTTTAGAAATATTGATTGTAATAATTAATTTATTATGAAGGAATAGTAAATAGTGGAGACCAGAAGTGAGCTGTGCTTATATAATATCCTTTTTATTAATTTCGAACTTTTTATTAGCAAACACCTCATTCGTATCATAGCACTTCATATTTATACACATTGATGTTAGTCTACCAGCGTGTTATACACATTTATAGTCTACCAGCGTGTTATACACACTTATGTTAGTCTACCAGCGTGTTATACACACTTATGGTAGTCTACCAGCGTGTTATACACACTTATGGTAGTCTACCAACGTGTTATACACACTTATGGTAGTCTACCAGCGTGTTATACACACTTATGACAGTCTACCAGCATATTATACACACTTATGGCAGTCTACCAGCATGTTATACACGCTTATGACAGTCTACCAGCATATTATACACACTTATGGCAGTCTACCAGCGTGTTATACTTCATCTTGTATCTTATGTACTTAACTTGCTTATAGAAGTTATATTCAACCAGTATTTTTCAGTGTGTTTGTTTCACCAGTACAGCCACCACTATAATTAGAATAGAACACTCAACTATACTATTTTATACTATATAATTACTGAATCATTGTGAGATACAGTATACAGTCACAGCAAAAGTCAGGCAAGTATCACGTGTTCAATGAAAAACTCACCAAAGTCGACGTACCTATATTTCCCTTCAAAAGTGAAGCACATTCTAATTTTTTTAACCTCTAGTTTTTCTTGGATGTCCAAGTGTACAGCATGCTAACTTAAAACTCCTATTTCTGTTCAAACCCTTATTAGCTACACCACGAAGTAAGTTTTTTCACTTTAATTATTTAACTTCGCCAGAGGGTGAATAGCTGTGTACCAGTGCCTTGGCACATTCAAGGGATTTCTGTGGCTTGTGCCATCATGCCTCATGACTTCTTTCCATTGTTAGTTAAAAAAAAAAAAAAAAAAAAAAAGCCAGGTAGAAAGAGTGAGGGACTTTAACTGATGTTTTATGTATGTTTAAGTAAGGTAGTAGTAATAAGTTTATATAGTAGTCACTAAGCTATATAACAATATAGAATTACATGTGCCAGATTTGTACGAGTCAGCTGAGACAAGTCGTGAGTGGAGATTGTGCAGGACTAGACATTTACTTTGGCCTGGATAAGATTTGTGGGTCAGTCAAACGTAGTGGGTGGGCAGCAATTATAAGAATGAACTCAAGCATGTATCCAACAAGCATCATAGGAACAAGTAGTTATCCTGGGAACTTCAGCAAGACATCATTTGCAGACCAGAGTCTTAATTCATAAGATAATTGGCTTCGTTTTATAAGATTAATACATAAATAGAGCAAGGAAGCTATGATTACTGCACAAAACAAAAAAATTATAATAAAATTTACTCTGTTCTTCTGTCTAGTTCTACCTCTTGTTCTAGTTCTTCCTCTTTTTGTTCCTCAACCACTGCGAATGTAACTATACTTCTGTCAGAAGAGATGGCAATTTCCTCAGTAGGACTAGCATCTCCTTCATCTGTACCATCACTGTTATTGATGGCAACTCTGTTAGTAATACTTATGTTGTTCCTACTGCTGGTGGTCTTTGAGCTAGAGGTCATGTGATCTGTAGGCTGAAGGTCAACATAATCTCCCATCCTCGACTCCGCATTCACTCCAGTACGACGACTTCTGAGCCCATTACTTATGCTACCTCGTTTGCCAAACTACACAACAACAACAACAACTTCACATATTAGACATGCATTTCATACATTCAAGACTCCAGACTGCCATATTTAGTTTGAAGTTTAGAAAACAACCTTTTACCAAATAGTTGTTGTTCAATCAACACTGCCCCAGGCATTCCGACTCACCTCCTCTAAAGCCAGCGATAGCTTCCTACGAACTTCCCTCACATGTTTACTCTGTAAGGGTTCTCCCCCTTCTTCCTCATTTGTACCCAGGTCTCTGATGTCAATGGGATGGACAGAGATATCACGAATCACTCGGAACTGACCGCAGTTATTCAAGTGCTCGTTCTCCACTCTAAAGAAGTTCCAGAAGAACCTTCTTGCAACCTCGAACATTCCCAGGATAGTTCCCAAGTAGAGTCCTTCCAGAATGCTAGCACCGGCATCGCCAACCGATATATTCAGAGTCCACAAACATCGGAACACAAGGTCTTCCACTATCCCAAAACAGTAGAATAGCTGAAGAAAATTATTAATATAAATTGAAATTAAAATTGAAATTAAAACAACAACAACAACAAAAAACAACAACAACAAACGTCTTCCCATACACAACTTATTAACTACTGCTAATGAAAAATGTAAAATATCGCATAGCCCATTTGAATAAGATTTTTAAATAAGCCAATTCTTTCACTATGTGGTCTCTCTCTCTCTCTCCCCCCCCCCCCCCCCCCCCCCCCCCCCCCCCCCCCCCCCCCGCCCTAACATTTAGGGTTCAATCAGTGCAATAACCATCACAAATTACTCCTCATCATCTGAATCATCTGACTACCCCTCACCTTGCTCGGGTAGATGAGCTCTTTCCTGAGTTTGTAACGACCATCAAATAGCCCCCAGTCCATTCTGATATCCCATGTGAAGGTATAGCACGTGCTAATCATGGCAGAGAATATCCACAACATGAAGAGGAAGTAGAAGGCAGCAGACTGGTGGGTAAAACTAGTGGATTCATCTAGAAGAAGAGTGGGTGGGGAATGGAAGAGTGGGTGGGGAATGGAAGAATGGAAGAGTGGGTGGGGAATGGAAGAGTGGGAGGGGAATGGACAAGTGGGCGGGGAATGGAAGAGTGGGAGGGGAATGGACGAGTGGGCGGGGAATGGAAGAGTGGGCGGGGAATGGAAGAGTGGGTGGGAATGGAAGAGTGGGGAGGGGGAAAATAATATGTGAATAATATAAATTTATAGATCAACAACCAATTTCATAAAAATATATTTTAGCTACAGTGAAAATAAAACTTGCACGAATACACACACACTATCAGACTACACCCACAACCAAAGACAGACATTATCACTCTTAAACAAAGATCTCTAACCAGCACTAGTAAGGTGATGTACGCACGACAATCAACTACGTACGTAGCTATGCATTACCTCTGATTCCAGCTGCAACTGAGGAGAAGAACACGACAAAGAAAGAAGTGGAGTACTTGCCAGCATTGACCAGGTGAGGGAACTTGTCTCTTGTGCTATAGTAACGTCTCAGGCATTGGGCGAACCTAAACCAGGCAGGCAGCACCGCGACTATGGGACGGAGACCGTACCTTACCGAGCCACAAATGGAATTGTCTGGAAAGGAAAGATTTAAAATCTTCTAACTTTTTCTAGGACTACATGTTGACAGTGTCATGGTATGGATCATCCAATAGAAATACTCTACAAAACCTCCAATGAATTATGAATGCTAAGAGGAAGTATTTTCAAAGAACATGTATACACAATCTCTATTAGATTGTGAAATTTTAACCAGAATCCAGCTTAGGTGTAGTTGCATTCCCCTAAAGGTGTCACAATAACACCCAAAGAGTAAACGTCACCCAAAACCTTACGGTCTTTATTAAATCATTTGATCATCTTCAACAAAAGTAAACACTTCCTATTTTTTTTATTCAGTTAAAAAAAACAACAACAACCAACAACATGTGTATAATGGCTTTCACTGCATCCCCCCCCCCCCCAAACATTGTATGGTAAAGGGTCTTTCAAATACTTACCAACATGTAGGCCGTACACCATATAGCAGATGAAGAACTCCAAGTCCAGGAAGACTATTGCTAAACTGTTCATCTGATCAGCTATCCAGAAATCTGCGAAGTTAACCCGGCAAAATGGCGCCATGAATATCCTGCGCTGAGAGGGGAAAAAAAATTAAATCTAAGACTGATGTAACAGATCAAGATAGCATGTATACTCCTTCAGGTAAAACAACAACAACAACAAACAATTAAAAAAAAAAACAACAACAAACCCTGACTCACACAGATGTTTGCTAGCCACAGGCGAGATCTGTAGAAGAGAGTGGGTAAAGGGACAACAAAAAGGAAAGCCATCACTCCTATCATCACTAGTGGCCCCACCCACTCAGGATATCCTCCTATACTGGAGAAGATTGTCAACAGCACGCCCACTATGAATATGACTCCAATGAGGGACGCAACCTGAGAGGGAAGACGATATATTCATATCATTTTAATTCATTTATTATTCTTTATTTACGTATTATATATTATTTACTTTTGCAAGAGTCATAGAGCCATTTAATTCACTAAGGGCCCCAGCAAATCATCACACCTATACACACGTGTGCACACACTAGTTCTATCATAAACCAAACAAGTCAATCCAGCCAATTTCTTAATTATTCTGTCCTGATAAGCTGCTAGATAAAAGGTGCCTACACCTTTGAAATAGGTAAATACTTTTCCATATTGAAAGCCTTCCTAATCTTGAAATGCTTACTTGCATTGTCTTTGCATACTAGAAAGCAATCACTCTATAGTGGTGTTCACAAATGCATTGTAAATCTATTGCAAATTTCATTTAGTAATTCAATTCATACTGCATTTTAACATAAAGGTCAATTTTGTGAACAGTTACATTTACTGTATTGAAATGAATTCCCCCAAAATGGATCGCTAACGTGAGTTGTATTTAGGTGTATCTTTAGCAACATAAACAGAACCCAGAACCCAGAAAAGACTTGAAAGAAAATGTATAACTAACCGCAAACAGTTCCACAAAGTTTAAATTATTCCTGGGATCGAACTCAAAGATGAGTATGTTGTTCACCCCGAACCTCCGCCAGAAATAGGTATTGGTGGCAAAGGCTATAAACCACAGCCACAGGATGAACCCCACCCTCAGGCCATGGAAAGTAGGGCTATAGTGATCTTGGAGATCTTCTCTGTACAACACAAAGAGTACAATGGAGACCACAGATGCCACGGCAAGCCCGCCCATTAAGATTCCTGCGGCGAGCGTGATCCAGTGAGACCGTAAGTCTCTCGACTCCAGCGGAGGGACACGGAGTGTGTTCATAGCCTTGCTCCGGTTGCCGTCCTCCAACTTATCAATCATGACGCCTTCCGTCTTCTCGATGAGCTCGTCTAGTTTGTTGTGAGCCACAAAGTACGACTTGCACACATCCTCCTTGAAGAACTTCAGCCCCCTCTTAGTCCGGGCTAGCTTGTCCTGTTTCTTGAGAACCTTCCTGAACCCAGTGCGGTTGAGTTGCTGGAAGTTCTGTAAGAGAACCAAACTGAAATAGAACTCAGAGATGGCTCGCTTCAAGCTGGAGTGCTTGTTCCGTGTGGAGCGGAGGTTTCTGGTCCTACGGTTTGCCCTAAGGGCTTGAAGGACTTCTACTTCTTCGTCATACCCCATTAACTTATGGGATGCTTCGGCTTCTCTGGCTTTAAAGAAAGAGTCGACATTTTGCAGTTCTCTGTTGATACGTTCAAAAAACTCTTCTTGAATTTTTTCATTGACTTCAAAAACTACACCAGAACCTAAAGAATACACGCAGGGAAGGAAGGAGGGAGATGGGAAGTTGTAGGGAGAGTAACAGTATTGGGATACGTGAAACATTCGAGATGCTATATCACTATAAGTGGGCCATTGTTCCTAATACAGTCCACGTTCAGGAACTTATACAATTCTGTAAGTTGTCAATCATACATATATAGAGCTTGGACAAGTTAAATAATCTACTACTTCATTAGTGGGTGGCCCAAATCACCAACCATATCTTCCACCCTTGAAATGCACCTTCCATAAGAAATTTTACCTATCTTCCTTCGATATACATAATCTATGCTCTGACTTAAAAACGGATAGCACCTCAGCAGTCAACATTATTTTTTGTTTTGGTGGTTCAATATATGCTTAAAATTATGTACAGTAAGTTGCAAGGCCAACACACCTTCGAGATCCCCATCTTCTTGGTCCGCAGCAGAACTATGCCCAACCATGGCATACACCATTTTTTTCAAACCGTCGTAGTCTATGTAATGCTTCTTCCATTCTGGAGTCAAATGACTAGACAAATGAGAAGAAAATCTCATCTTTATTAAGTGATTCTTTTGTCTCTGCTCGTATTTCTTCTCGTCCTATATCAAGCTGGGCTATTAACTAGGAAGTTCATTGCCAACTTCCACATACACCAAACCTCTCACTTCTGCCTACAAAGTGTACGCCTCGCTCCCACTTTTGTTTATGGACATTGATTGATCGACCTATACCGAACTTCAAAAAAAGCGGGTGTGGCTAGACTTTGATTAGACGACCCATACCGAATATTAAAATAGTGGGTGTGGCTCAGTGACTGCGCATTTTTCAGCTCAGATCTTGCGAGGCAGAAGAGTATGGAGGAACTTGAAAATATTTTGAATTGGGAGGCGACTCCTCAACCAGCCATCCCTGACCCTAGAGCTGTTGATGATCGTAAGTAAATAAAGCCGATCCCCCGACCTAATAGAAATACTTTTCTAAACCAGTCAGGCCTGTTACACGACTTCTTGTCATTATGTGTGCGTGGAAAACTGATAGGTGGTGGACCTAATATAAGTATGTTATTTACTACTCAGATTTATAATGTTCAACATCAACTGTAGAAATCTCTCTCTTATGTTGTCTTGTCCTACAGAGAGGGAATGCATGATAAGGAAGAGAAGAAGGCTGAAATCATTGTTATGTATACTGATATAATTACAACTGTTCAATGGGATGATTGAATGGCTAACGTTTATCCTGAAGAACTGATTTAATTGTCGAGTTTGTGTTTATAATTCAATTCTCATAGTTGCCAACTTTTTAAAATTAATTTTAGGTACACCTCAAACACCGCCCATTTCTGTAAACCACACCTAAAACCACGCCCCAATTTCAAATTTCATAATAATAATATTTGGATATCAAATTTCAGTTTACATATTGAGTGCTTTGTGTGTGGCTTTTTTGCAATTTTTAAGTAGTTCGTCATCAAGCTTTACTCCGTGGCAGCAATCATCACTGTTGAACTTGAGACATCAAACTAACTAGTGTTGACTGATCCAAATTCGACCGTTGGTCAGTGTAAATCTTACGAAAAGTATCGAGAAACCCCGCTCAGAGTCAAAAATTTCCGGTACAAATGTAGGCTAATTACAATTTAGGTGCGGTACATTACAGACCTGATAATTCCGGTATTGTACCGGATGTTCAGGTACACTTGCCAACTATGAATTCTATTCTCTATATGCGAAATCTGTGGCCTCGTTTACCACATTCTGAACTCCTCCCGGAGGTCTGGGTATAAAAAGGAGAATCCCCAGCATGCCCTTTGACCTCTAGCTCCCTTCTATTCTAATTCAAAGAAGTTTCCACGCAAAGAGAACCCTCCATAATAGCTCACTTTCTTTCAATTCAATCCACACCATGTTTAAAACGAGTGCCCCAACTCACAAACAGCTATAATATGTAATTGCATTTTTGCAAGTGATACAATAGATTAATCAAGCCTAGCTCTTATCAATGCCATGTTATGCAGTATATCCTGTGCAGTTGAATTTAGCTGCATCAATGGCAAACAGTACTCTATTTCTGTCTCTAATTATAGCCTGCCATCTGTTTTGTTTTTGTTTTCCTTTCTGTACTGTTAAAGGTGCTCGTGACTTATTTCTTACTTATGTGACATTTTTTCCCAGTTTTAGTGCACTAAGTTGCTGAATGTGTACTAAAATGGTCTCCGGGAAGTCGGTGACAAAAACTATCAGCTGCCATTTTCCACTTATTGCCAAATATGTCCCCGGCTACGCCCTTTTATACACGACCTTCTCATTTAAAAGAAAAGTGCATGATACTGGTCTTTGGAGAGATATAATCTGGAGGGACAGTTAAGGCTATATTGAGAGACTTCCCATGACCGACTAATTACTTACTTGGTAGCCTTTTTTAGCTATAGCTCTTTTTCATTCTTTCTTCTTTTTTTTTTCTTTTTTTTTTTTTCCTTCCCCCCCCCCCCTTTTTTTTAATTCCAAGAGCTGTAGTTTTAAAGGTGTAATTTGATTTACTACAATTCAGTAAGAAATCAAATAATTATTCCAAGGGGGAGGGGCTTACATGACATACATGACACACATTGAGCCCCTTTCCATTTGGATTAGCCCTGACTTGTATTTATTTATTTCATTTCTATCCTTATCATTTCTTCTTGTTTTCTTTTCGTAGATTTGCATGTGAAATACAACGTTGGTTACATTGTGGCCGCCGTGGTATGGAACGCCAATGAAGAAGTTCTCCTGATTCAAGAGGCCAAGGCTTCTTGTAAAGGTCGATGGTATCTACCCGCAGGCCGGGCGGAACCTAATGAAACAATGCTGGTGGGTATTTCATAAACATCCACTTTAACTACGCTAAATATATAGCGACTAAATAGTGCTTATTGTAATTTCCGTAGTATTTATAATAATAGTTCAAACATTTCGGCTCCGTGGAGCCTTCATCAGTGACTTTTTTTTAAAGTGAGAAGATTTAAAAAAAAATGCATTGACTTGGTGAATGTGTAGACAGTTTTGCTTGGGGGCTTTTAGGAAAATGTAATGGAAAGATCGGGGGGGGGGGGGGGGGGGATAACAAGTAAATGAAAGATGATTACACAGTTGAAATGAATAAGTGAAAAATCATAATTTTAATAGGACATAAAAGAGAAGAAATTTAAGAGTACGGACAAAACCTTTTTTTAATTTTTATGCTAATGGAGTCATGCTGGTGGGTGTTCCTGTTTGAAACAACCATAGATAGGCCATTCATTAATAATTTTGTGTATTTTGTTTGTTTTGTTTAATTTTCAAAGGTTTGAGTTGCATCAGTACAGGACAATGTAATTTTTTTTTTTTTTATTAACCTCACTACCTGTGTTTGATGGTGGAGACCAATAGGTAGGGGGCAACATGATTTAAACAACTACTGAATATCTTAACAATATATCTCTAAAATCTAATTAATTTAATTTTTAGGGGAGAGAAAAAAAAAAACAAGTTAGACAGAGAATTGCCATTTCAAGTTCTTACTTTTTACTGGCTTAATTTAAAGTGCATGTGTGTGTGTGTGTGTGTGTGTGTGGGGCAATGAATATTTAGAAAAATCCCTCAATTCACGCACTAAATAATTTATAAAGGAATGTGTGTGTGAAGTTTGAAGTCTTAATGTTGAAGTAGGAGGGGTTAAGTCGTCCTGGAGTGGGTACGGGTTTTCTTGACGTTGAAATCGTAGGATTTCGGAGGGTGTGGTTTTCCTCCCATTTTTTTTAGCTCATTTTGAAGAGCTTCAGATGGGCAATCTTTTGAGCCCAAAAGTAAAAATAAACATTGATGTATAGTTAAGTTATGACCAAAAGTGTAAACCACAATTTCTATGGTCAAAGTCCCCCTTAAACAACTACTGAATATCTTAACAATATATCTCTAAATTCTAATTAATTTAATTTTTAGAGGAGAGAAAAAAAAAAAAAAGTTAGACAGAGAATTGCCATTTCAAGTTCTTACTTTTTACTGGCTTAATTTAATGTGTGTGTGTGTGTGTGTGTGTGTGGGGGGGGGGGGGGGGGGGGGGGGGGGGTTTTTTTTTTTGTTTCGGTATTTTTGTTTTTTTTTTTTTTTTTGTTTATTTTATTGTCTTTTTTTCTTCGTTTTTTTTTTTTTTTTTTGGTGGTTTTCGTCGTCCTCCTCCCGCGCGGTGCTTCCTCGTCTGTCTGTTTTTGTAGCTGCTGCCTTTCTTCTTCTTGTCCCCCCATATCATGGCACCTGGATTAGAATTACATTTGCAGGTAAGGATCATCAAATTGTGAAAGCATTATCAAATTGTGAAAGCATTAGACTTTTTTAATATCTGATGAGCAATTCTCAATCACTGTCTTCTACTTAACAGTGTAGCATACTTAAAATAGTATTAGTAAAACCAATTCTTTTGTTGTGGCATGCTTAACTGACAATGTTCTGAATTTATTTCTGATGGATATTATGGTCACAAGGTTTTGTTGATGCTTAAAACAAGGGTGTCAAATCAAACAAACAAACAAACAAACCATTCTTGAAAGGGTCTACAGTGATTTGATAAAGAAACAAATAGGCAGATCCCGTTTCCAGTAGAACCTCTAAACTGAGAACAATTCAGGACCTGGGGTTTCAGTTCACAAATCAGAGGCTGTTTGCTGTAAGAGGTGATAGACAATACATTTTCTAATTGGAGAGGGCAAGCTGAAAGTTTGCTAAACAGAGATAATTTGCTCATTAGAGAGTTCACTATCAGAGAAACTGGGAATAAATGTGTGAGTAAGTCCTAATATTACCAATAATTATGAAACATTTAGTTGGCACTTTATTCCAAATTACTAGTACTCTGATTATTATATTAGGTAGAATAATAGGTGGTAGTCTTAAAACGACATCCCAGGCTGACAAGGAATCCTTGCAGGCTGGTTGGTTCAGCTCTGAGAAACTGAAGTCGACGCCCATTCGAGCCAGGGACATAGATAGGCTCATGGAACAAGGGAAGGTTTGGTACTATGGCGACAAGAAGCACAGGGGGCTTCCTCCTGCCGTGGGGCACACATGTGTCAGTCGCCGCCTTGTTCTCGTGCACCAGCAGGAGGGAGAGTTTAATGTGTTAGTGCGACCTCCAGGAGCCAGGGGAGTGTCGAGATTTCCTGTATGCAAAATGAGGGACGATATAAAATCTTCTCTCAAGGTAAGAAAGAATTGCTGTGTACTGGTTATATTATTTAGAAACTATTACTTCTATTTGTTTTTTGTTTTTGTTTTTTGTTGTTTTGTTTGTTGTTGTTGTTTTTTGTTTTGTTTTTTGTTTTTTTCTTCAAGGAGTATGGATACACTGGAGGTTTTGAAATGAAAGGTCTTTTATCCCTGGAGCATCTCGGCAAGCCGTACGGGCAATACGATGGCATGTGTTTCTCTGTACTGTTCGTTGCTGCAAGTAGAGAGTTAAAGGATAAGGCAGAGTGCCACTGGGAGCCTGTGCAGGCATCTTGCACACAATCACTCACCAATGCCTTGGATGCCATTCCTATTATAGAGTTTGGGTTTTAGCAGAACTTCTCGTTGTTGTGTTCCTTTCATCTTCGACCCATTATTTATTATCCCACCATTTTTTTAATTTCACAATCACCAGATTATTTTTTAATACAGAAAATGCATAGATAATTAAATGTCGTCTATTTGATTTCCCAAAAACACAAGAATTTTGATACTACTACAGCTAATGCATGACAAACTGTATGTACTTGAGATCATTACAAGATGATAATAGTAATTAAATGGCAAAAGGCAGGGGGGGGGGGCCTAATATCTGAATTTTGCAATAGTAGACAAACATTCAAGATACATATCCTTGGTAATGCTTGGGGCTATCACCATGCACAACTCGAGAGGAGGAAAGGGATGTCTTTATTACAACAGCCTATCGTTAGAGAATCCCTTTACCAAAAGGTTTGACTTCAGTGTGTGTTATTACATATTATTATTAACTTTATAACCACGTATTAAAAAAAGACATGTAATGTGATAAGAAGAATGGATGAAAGACAAACTCTAAATAGAAAAAGAACAGCCTAGGTAGCGTCACGCTGAAGTGTTTAGTATGGAAGAATATTTTGAAATGGGTAGCTACTCCTCAGCTGGTCTCCTAGTGCTGTAGTCGGTGGTGCCAGTATCATGGATGCATGTAGAGGGATTTTGGAGACCACAAGCAATAGATACCCTTTACCCATCACAGTGTGTGGGTCGAGATACCGGTGAAGAAGGTAGTGCTGGAGAGTTGTGTTGAATCTCATAGATGCTGCCCAAGCTCATAATTGTTATACTTCCCTCAGATTTGCATGTGAAATACAACGTTGTATCTACGGTGGTATGAATAGAATGCCAATACCTGAAGGCTTTCTGTAGATACGTCAATGGCTCTGCCTGCAGGCTGGGAAGAGCCCAAATATTGCCGGTGGGTTACTCATTTGTTGTGAGGTGGCTAGACCATGGTTAATTCTTTAAATGCATTCTAGTCCTTGTAGCAAACTTTAAAATATATGAAAATATATTGGCCTGCTTGTGAAATATTTCGCCATCTAGTATTTTGGCCATATCACACTATGCATGACTCATGTAATAAAGCACTCTCTCTCTGTATATATATGAGCCAGATAGAGTTCTGATACTAGCTAGATCACATTAGTCATGACACGAAGGATAACATTTGGAAGTAAGGAAGCACAATGTGCTTTGACTCATGAACCTTCATCAGTTGTGAGATGTGAAAATATAAATGCAAGCGACCATTTGAGACAGGAATTGTGCATCCTATTGAGAGGTTCTCCCACACACACACACACACACACTTAAACTATACAATGCTAGCTAATATTGATCAGGTAGAGATAAGCTTTTTGTGTGGTAAAAATTCCAAGCTCACCTTTGTTCATTTAGTAGAATACCACACATCTGCATTCCTAATTTTGTGGAAAAAAGTTGTAACTGTCAGCTGTATGACTAATGGAGTATAACATATGTAATATTTTTACTACTATTAGTGTGGGGCCACCCACAGAACTGTTGCAGGGATACCAGGGGGAGGAGCTGGGTGTGCATGACTGTGCCGGGTGTAATTGTGGTCAGCTGCTACATCATCAGCTACCACACTGGTTTCACAGTTTTGGAACTAAATATTCAGAACTAATTTTAGACACACGTGGTATCACTTTGAGCATGGCAAACCTCTTTCTTTTTATGTCTCACTATGTGGGTGGATGGCTATAAAAATCACTGTAGTCACTCCATCCAGTTTCAGTTGGTCTCTGTCTTTCTTTTTATCTGCACCATACCTTATTAGCTAATACTAATTAACTTTCATTATAACTTTCTTGAATACTTTCGAGGCTAGTTAGGAAGTGATAGGATAGCTATAGATTGCTGATAGAAGAGCGCCAGACTACCCATATTCTGGTGGCAGTGTACCCGGCTGGAACTTGGGATTTACACAGAGTCTCCAGCTGCTTAGTAGTCTTGCAAGGACTTGGTTCAATACCCCCCACCCCACGATTAGACAATATTAATAAGCTATTAGCTATATGAACTCATTTATTGTTGATACTTATTACATACTTTAGAGACTAAAGTTTATATCTCTGCAATTATTCTGAAATTACTTATGTTACAGTGTGCTCTTTGTTATCGTTGTTGTTGTTGTTGTTGTTGCGCTTATTAAGTTGCCAAGTTTATTAATTTCATTACTCAAAATTACTAAATTTAGAGGAATTTGACTTTCTTCCTTCTATTAACTATAGCTAATTAGTTACAGTATGACTTCAATTATCCGAACATGTTGGGACCGAGAGGTGTTTGGATAATTGAAATGTTCAGATAACCAAACACCGTAGAAAATAGATTATAAAACACTAATGAAGGGGCGTGGTCAAGCAATCCTTTCTGTCTGTATGAGCTACTATCAGATTTTGGGTGTTTGATTAACTGAAGTGTTTGGATAATTGAAGTGGATAGCTGAAGTTCTAAGTAAATTCGGTCTAATGTTAAGTTACTATTAGTTACTTGGAAATTCATGTACTAATTTTATACTTCAGGTAGAATAACTGGTGGTTATCTCCTTAGTAACAACCTTTCCTTGGGCCAACAGATCATCTTTGTTCCT